>Ga0007881_1000007_pt1 | contig 99660 bp, 100 predicted proteins | sample CryBogCBH12Aug09_FD_70959 | JGI IMG/M metagenome (GOLD analysis project Ga0007881, IMG submission 70959) | Freshwater microbial communities from Crystal Bog, Wisconsin, USA - CBH12Aug09 | ecosystem: Environmental > Aquatic > Freshwater > Lake | place: Crystal Bog, Wisconsin, USA | collected... | reverse complement strand
GTGGTCAAGGCGTCTTGTTCGTGTTGATTAAACCGCTCTGAACAAACGCACTTAGCAAAGGCCAGGCAATTAGTTCGCAAATACGGAAGGCGAAAGCAACAACGGCTGACACATTGTGCCAGCCGTTGCGCTGTTATTTTTATATTTTTTTTATTACCTGTTTTGGTGCCGTTATCCTCGACATTTCCAAACAAGCCTTGTCACCTCTCCCGCATGTGACAAATAATGCACCAACTCACCCCATCTGGCATCAGGGAATGCCCGTATTTAGGGCGGTTTTTTAACGGCAGTTATTTTTTATTACAAAAGTCAGCCATCGGTTTTTATTAATACAAGCGAATTACTTTAAAGCTGATCATTACATATTGGCGATCATGACGTCACCAAAACCTGAACAGGACACCTGAGTCGCCCCCGGTAGCAAGCGGGCAAAATCGTAAGTGACATGCTTGGACAAGATCGACTTCTCCATACTAGTGACAATCAAATCTGCGGCCTCAAACCAGCCCATGTGGCGCAACATCATCTCTGCCGAAAGGATCTCTGATCCTGGATTGACATAATCCTTGCCGGCGTATTTGGGCGCCGTGCCCGAGGTCGCTTCGAATATCGCAACCGTATCGGACATATTTGCACCTGGAGCAATGCCGACGCCACCAACTTGAGCTGCTAGCGCATCAGACAAATAATCACCATTCAAATTTAATGTCGCAATGACGTCATATTCAGCTGGACGCAATAAAATTTGCTGCAGGAAGGCATCGGTAATCACATCCTTGATGATGATTTCTTTGCCAGTTTTTGGATTAATGATGCTGCACGAAGGGCCACCATCGATCAACTCTGCACCAAACTCCTCTCGTGCCAGCTCGTATCCCCAGTCACGAAAAGCACCTTCAGTGAATTTCATGATGTTGCCCTTATGCACCAAGGTGCAAGACGAGCGATTGTGATCAATGGCGTATTGGATAGCTTTGCGCACCAACCGTTTACTGCCCTCGCTTGACACAGGCTTGATGCCTATCCCTGATGTATCCGGGAAGCGGATTGAGTCAACGCCGAGGCTTTTCTGCAAAAAGTCAATCAGGGATTTAGCTTGCTCGGACTCTGCCGCGAACTCTACACCTGCATAGATATCTTCAGAATTTTCCCGAAAAATCACCATATCGGTCTTCTCTGGATTGCGAAGTGGAGAAGGAACTCCTTTTAAATAACGTACGGGTCGCAGACAGACATACAAATCCAGCTGCTGCCTCAGGCTGACGTTCAATGACCGGATGCCGCCTCCGACGGGTGTACTCAACGGTCCTTTGATCGACACCACATAATCTTTAACGGCTGTGATCATCTCTGCGGGTAGTCGTTGATCCGCACCATAGAGCCCGGCCGCTTTCTCACCAGCGAATACTTCCATCCAGTGAATACGGCGGGCTCCGCCATAGGCCTTCTGGACGGCGGCATCCACCACTTTGAGCATGACGGGGGTTATATCGGCGCCAACACCGTCGCCCTGAATAAAAGGGATAATAGGATCATTGGGCACATCCAGAGAAAAATCCGGTCTGACCGCAATTTTGCTGCCCGTGGTCGGCACGACGATGTGTTGGTATGACATGGTTGCTCCTGTTGTCATTGTTTTTCTGCCATTCTATTTGTTATATCGCGCATCTCAAACTGAAGGCGAGTCCCTGCACCAATATGTTTAATCCATCCAGAGAAGAAGTCCGTGATTTTTTTGTACAAGCCTGGCGAAAGCATCGGCAAAACGATATCCTGACCCCGCTTGAGTCGCAGGCGTTGGGCTGGATGGTGCAACACCCCGAGTACCACAACGATCTCGAAAGTGACGAAGCACTGACTCGTGACTACACAGTAGAGGCCGGTCGAACAAACCCTTTCTTGCACCTGTCAATGCACTTAGCGATCACTGAGCAAGTGTCGATCGACCAACCCCGGGGAATCAAAGCCGCCTATGACGCCTTGGCTGCCAGGGTAGACAGGCATTTCGCCGCTCACGAAATCATGGAATGCCTCGGGCAGGTAGTATGGGAGTCACAACGATCAGGCACTCCGCTCAACAGCGACAGTTACCTTGAGTTGATTCAGAGGCGCGCAGGCCTCTGAGATCGTAACGCACTTGCTTGCGGCAACTTGCTGTTTGCCGCCAACTGGTGACTTACTTATGAACGCTGAGTGGACCTGGCAATGATGCTAGCCAAGCCGTCACGTTGCTGATGTCCTGCGAGGACAACTGCACGGCAAAAGCACCCATAACCGCATTTTTACGGCCATTAGCTGTACTGGGAGCCTCGTGGGCACCACGCTGGTATGCTTTTAAAGCATGTGCCAGATAATCGGCATGCTGACCAGCCAGAACTGGATACTCAGGCAGAATTGGCGATTTTGCATCGGCGCCATGACAGGACGCGCAGTTGATTTTCTCCCAGGTGGCTTTACCAGCGGCCAGGTCAGCCGCATTGGCAAACGTCGAGGCAACCAGCAGGGTCGTGCCAGCGAGAGCGAGCGAAAGAAGTTTCATGGTGCCCCCGATTATTTGAGACTGGAGTAATAGGCTGCCAGATCAGCAATATCCTGATCCGAGAGGCTTGTGGCGACAGAATCCATCGTAGGATGGGTTCGCGCACCTGAGGCGTAAGATTTGAGCGCTGCCTGGATGTACTTTTCGCTTTGACCAGCGATCATTGGAACTGGATACACCTCTGGGAAGCTGGCTTTGTAACCAGGGATACCGTGGCAACCGATGCACATCGATATTTTTGCCTTAGCAGCATCCGCGTTACCAGCAGGTGCATCAGCAGCGAAAGCAGAGGCTGACAGAGCAGCACTTGTCCCTACTACTAGCAGGGATACTAAGCGAGTCGTGAGACCGCGAAACGTCAATGTCGACAACATGATGAAATGACTCTTGGCTTGGCAAAAAAAGTCCCGGACATTAACGCCCGGCCGCAAAAACCTTTTGATTGTACGATAATTGCTTGAATTAGACCAAAAAAACGACGGGAGCTTGACGATTAATGACTAACGCAGCAAACACAAACAATCTGACGGAACGCTTTGACGGCACTGACCGCTACGTAGCGACGGATGATTTAAAACTGGCGGTCAACGCGGCCCTGACCTTGCAACGCCCCCTTTTGATCAAGGGCGAGCCTGGCACCGGCAAAACAATGCTGGCTGAAGAGGTAGCGCGCGGCTTGAATCGCCCCTTGCTGCAATGGCACATCAAATCAACAACCAAAGCCCACCAGGGTCTGTACGAGTATGACGCCGTGTCCCGGTTGCGTGACTCGCAACTGGGCGACGAAAAAGTCAGAGATATTCAGAACTACATCTTGAAAGGTGTGCTCTGGCAAGCGTTTGAATCGACTGAACCCGTGGTCTTATTGATTGATGAGATCGACAAGGCGGATATCGAATTCCCCAACGATCTGCTCAGGGAGCTCGATCAGATGGAGTTCCACGTATACGAGACGCGTCAAACGATCAAAGCTCATAATCGCCCTTTAGTCATCATCACCTCTAACAACGAAAAAGACCTGCCCGATGCGTTTTTGCGTCGTTGCTTCTTCCATTACATCCGTTTCCCTGATCGTGACACACTGCGCAGCATTGTTGACGTTCACTACCCTAACGTGCATGCCGATGTATTGCGGGCAGCGCTTGACACATTCTTTCAGCTGCGCGATGCCCCTGGTCTGAAGAAAAAACCATCTACATCGGAATTTCTTGATTGGCTGCGACTGTTGATCTCTGAGGATGTGACGGCAGAGCAAATTGATGCGCATGCCGCAACCTCAATCCCCATGCTCGCTGGTGCCTTGCTCAAGAACGAACAGGATTTGCAATTACTTGAGCGCCTCGCGTCTGTGACGCGCAACTCAGTCCGTCGCCCAAATCAGTAATCAGCTAATTGCAACGAATAGTATTTCGCAAAAAAGGAGACTCATGAGCATGAGCAAACTGCCTGGATTCAATATTACGCCTGGCCCGACTACGCTGACCAGTCGGGGGATCCGTTTAGAACCGCTGACGCTCGGACACGAGGCTGGCCTCAAGCTAGCCGCCGCTGATGGCAGCTTATGGGATATTCGTGTCACCTCTGTACCCGAGCCCGAAAACACCGCCGCTTACATTAAAACGGCACTGCAAGGCCTGGAAGAGGGTCACCGTGTGCCCTTCGCGGTCATTGACGAAGCTACGGGCAAGGTAATGGGTTGTACGAGCTATCACGACATCGTCCATCCTGTCGGGCGCCTGGAAATCGGTTTCACCTGGTATGCGAGAAGTCATCATCGCACCCACGTGAATACGACTTGCAAGCTTATGTTGATGGAGCACGCGTTCAATACGCTCGGCGCGTCTGTCGTGGGCTGGCGCACTGACAACTACAACTTCGCCTCGCAGCGCGCGATCGAGAGACTAGGCGCCAAACTTGACGGTGTGATCCGGCATCACGCATTGCGTCGGGATGGTACCGTTCGCGACACATACATGTATAGCGTGACCGCAGGAGAATGGCCCGAGATTCGCGCTCACCTGCTCTATCAGTTCAAGCGCCATGCTAGTTGATTTTTTCTATCACCTGCGCACACAGAAGCTGAAAGTTTCTGTCAAAGAATATTTGACATTACTTGAAGCTCTAACCCATCCGTTGATGTCCCCAACGCTCGAAGATTTTTATTTTTTAGCACGGACCACACTAGTCAAGGATGAGACGCTCTTCGATCGCTTCGACAAAGCGTTTGCTCTTTATTACCGTGGTATTGAGGCAAAACTGCCGGGCAAAAAAATACCGCTTGACTGGCTCGTCAAAGAGATAGAAAAAAAACTGACCCCTGAGCAAAAGGCTGAGCTTGAGAAGCACGGCTGGGACAAACTCATGGATATGTTCAAAGAGCGGCTGGACGAGCAAAAAGGTCGTCACGAAGGCGGCAGCAGATGGATAGGCACTGGAGGCACTTCTCCGTTTGGCAACGGCGGCTACCATCCCGAGGGAGTGCGTGTTGGCGGCAAGTCAGCTGGTAACCGGACGGCAGTCAAAGTATGGGACGAGCGTCAGTTTCGCGACTACGACGATACCCTTGAGCTAGGCACTCGCAATTTCAAAGTAGCCTTGCGCCGACTGAGAAAATTTGCCCGTCAAGGTAGTGAAGTTGAACTCGATCTCGATGACACCATTACCAGCACGGCTCGCAACGCTGGCTTTCTTGATATCAAGATGGTCCCTGAGCGTCATAACAACGTCAAAGTGCTGATGTTATTAGACGTCGGTGGTAGCATGGACGATCATATTGGTCGTGTTGAAGAGCTGTTTTCTGCGGCCAGTAGCGAGTTTCGTCATCTCGAAGTCTATTATTTTCACAACTGCCCCTACGAGCACCTTTGGAAATCCAATCGGCGCCGCCAGATGGAGCGTTTCGAGACCTGGGATGTTATCCGCAAATTCAATGCAGACTGGCGCTTAATCTTTGTCGGGGATGCGACTATGAGCCCTTACGAAATTTTGCAACCGGGTGGTTCAGTCGAACACTACAACAAAGAATCCGGAGCCGACTGGTTACAACGAATCGTCTCCACTTGGCCAAAATCAGTTTGGCTTAATCCAGAGCCGCAAGCATCCTGGCAGTACCGGCAATCGATTTCGCTCATCCGCAATATGGTTCAGGACAAGATGTTCCCTGTAACTGTGTCGGGTATCGAACAAGCCATGCGAATGTTATCGAAATAGGCTCAAAAAAGTCAGGCAATATAGTGAACCAAATGCTGCAGGCACGCTCAAAGAACGTGTCTGCACGAATCAACACACCTAGGAAGATCCCCATGCGTTTATTCACTGGCGTTCATCGTGACGTCCTTACTGGTATTGTCACTCGCGCGATTGTTACCGCCTCGTTATCGGTTGTCACCTTGCATACAGCAACCAGCTTTGCAGGCACTTTACCGGCGGGAGTCACCGAAATCACGACGGTTGAAGGCATCACGGAATATCGCCTCGACAGCAATAGCCTGCGCATCTTGCTGGCGCCCGATGACTCAAAGCCGTCGACGACCGTCAATATGACCTATCTGGTTGGTTCACGCCACGAAAACTACGGCGAAACAGGCATGGCGCATCTGTTAGAACACATGCTGTTTAAAGGGACACCTACCCACCCTAATTCACTGGCCGAATTCTCGAAAAGAGGCTTGCAAGCTAATGGTTCAACCTCTTCGGATCGCACCAACTATTTCGCAAGCTTTGCAGCCAACCCCGATACCTTGGCTTGGTATCTCGGCTGGCAAGCCGACGCCATGATTAATGCCAAAGTCGCCCGCGAAGATCTCGACACCGAGATGACTGTCGTTCGCAACGAAATGGAAAATGGCGAAAACAATGCCTTTCAAACGCTATGGCAAAAAATGCTTGGCGTCGCCTACCAATGGCACAACTATGGCAAAACAACCATAGGCGCACGCTCGGATGTAGAGCAGGTCGATATCTCACGCCTGCAAGCTTTTTATCGGCAATACTATCAACCCGATAACGCGGTGCTGATCGTATCGGGCAAGTTCGATCCTCAAACGACCATTGATGAGATCGCCAAAACCTTTAATCCCATCCCCAGGCCAACACGCAAACTGCCAGCTGAATACACCGTCGAACCTGTACAAGACGGCGAACGTAGCGTGACCTTACGCCGCACTGGCGGATCGCCTTTGGTCGCCGCTATGTATCACGTGCCACCAGCGAGCACTAAGGACTTCGCCGCGCTGGATCTGGCTAGCATGATCATCGGCGACACGCCATCCGGTCGTCTTTACAAAGCAATGGTGCCAAGCAAACAGGCCACCGGCGTGTTTGCGATGACCATGGATCAATACGCCCCGGGCATTGCGATGTTTGGTGCAACATTGCAGCCTGGCATGGATACGAAAAAGTCCTTGCAGACGTTAACCCAAACCGTGGAAGCCATCGCCAAACAACCCTTTACCCAAGTCGAGCTCGATCGTGCCCGCAGTCAGTGGTTGACTCAATGGAACCGAACTTTCAGCGATCCACAAAAGATTGGCGTTGGCTTATCCGAGGCAATTGCAATCGGGGACTGGCGTTTGATGTTTGTTGAGCGAGACAATGTTCGCTCGGCAAAACTGGCTGACGTGCAGCGCGTCGCTACGGACTATCTAGTTACTTCTAATCGTACCGAAGGCACTTACATACCCACAGTCAAACCGGTCCGGGCACCTCAGCTTGCCATTCCAGATCTGAGCGTCGACCTCAAGGATTACAAAGGCGATGCTAATGTCAAGCAAGCAGAAGCCTTTGATCCGGATCCTGCCAATATCGATGCCAGAACTGAACGCAAGACCTTGAAGCTTGCCAACGGTAATGTGAAGCTCGCGCTACTGCCCAAACAAACCCGGGGCGAGCGTGTCAAGGCCAACATTGCGATCAAGTTCGGATCGGTCGATTCGCTCAAAGGCCAAAGGCTGGCGTCACTTGCTAGCGCAGATCTGTTAACTCGTGGCACCGACAAAATGACCCGTCAACAGATAAGCGACAAGATTGACGCTTTGCAAGCTGAGGTCTCTGTGTCAGGTGGTGGCAACACTGTGACGATTGCCATGTCAACCACTCGGCCCAACATTGATGCGCTGACTGCTCTCATGCTGGATGTCGTGCGAAACGCCAATTTCGCTCAAGATCAAATAGAAGAATATCAACGCTCAACCATCACGGGACTTAAGAGTGCGATGACAGAGCCGACCTCTATTGCAGGCCGAATGCTAGCTCGGCACGATAATCCCTATAGCAAAGATGATATTCGCTACACACCCTCGTTCGAAGAGTCGCTCGCTACGATTGAGGGCTTGAAGCGTGACGCGCTGGTCAGCTTTCATAAGAAGTTTTATGGCACAGGCGATATCGCTATCGCGGCAGTGGGCGACTTCGACCCGAAAACATTTGAGGCAACGATCACACAGAGTTTGACTGGATGGAAGAAGGCAGCCCCGTATACACGGATCCCGAGCCCCTATCATCAAGTGCCAGCTGAGCAAATGGAGGCAATCACACCTGATAAAGCCAACGCGTTTTACCTCGCCAAGATGCCACTGGCTCTGCAGGATACCAACGAAGATTATCCTGCTCTCTCGCTCGTTAACTTTATGTTGGGTACGTCTGAGACGTCACGACTTTGGCTGCGCGTGCGTGAGAAAGAAGGCCTCTCATACAACGTACGCTCATCCTTGACGGCCTCGGCTTTCGAGCCTCACGGCACCTGGACGATCTACGCCATTTTCGCGCCTCAAAATCGAACCAAAGTTGAAACAGCCATTCAAGAGGAGTTGACTCGCCTGGTCAAGGATGGCTTCACCGATGATGAAGTGAAGGATGGTGTGAAAGCCCTATTGAACTACAAGAAACTCGCTCGCGCCCAGGACGCAACCGTCGCTGCCGCCTGGCTCGAATACCTCGACACCAATCGGACGTTCAAGCGCTCGGCAGAGCTGGATCAGCAAGTTGCGGCGCTGACCACAGCACAAGTCAATGCGGCGGTACGCAAGTACCTGAAGCCAGACGCATTCAGCAGCGTGGCAGCGGGAGATTTTAAGAAGTAAACGGATGTGGCACGGTCTTAACCGACTGCAGCCACTCAGGAAATGTTCAAGATTGCATAGCCAGCCTCTGGGGCTGGCTATGCATTTCTCAAGAAAAGAAGGCCTTGACCCGATCAGTCCAGGATTTACTCTCGGGTGAATGACGTGCGCCCTGCTCGTTTAAGGAAGTCTCAAACTTACGAAGCAACTCTTTCTGATCATCGGTTAATTTAACCGGCGTTTCGACCACGATATGGCAATGCAGATCACCGGGGTAAGCCGAGCGCACCCCCTTGATACCCTTGGCTCGCAGACGGAATCTCTTACCTGACTGAGTGCCCTCAGGGATGGTCATGTCTACCTTCCCGTTGAGAGTGGGCACTTGAGTGGTGCCACCCAAAGCTGCCAAGGTAAAGGGGATCGTGACCTGGCAAATCAAATCATCATTTTCGCGCTGAAAAATCTTGTGTTCTTTAAGATGAATCTCAACAAAGAGATCGCCTGGAGGACCACCGTTAATACCGGGTTCACCATTGCCCGACACGCGGATTTGCATGCCATCATCAATACCAGCAGGGATTTTGACCTGCAGGGTTTTGTTCTTGCGCGTACGACCAACACCATCGCAACTGACGCAAGGATCCGAGATTTCTTTACCAGAGCCGTGACACTTGGGACAAGTCTGCTGAACACTGAAAAAGCCCTGTTGCATACGCACGGCGCCAGCCCCGCCGCACGTACGACAAGAAATCGGCGAGGTACCGGGTTTAGCGCCACTACCTTTACAAACCTCGCAGTTTTCCCAACTCGGTACACGAACATCCGTTTCAAAGCCGGAGGCAGCTTGCTCAAGCGTGATGTCCATTGAGAACCTCAAGTCGCTTCCGCGATAAACCTGCGGCCCGCCGCCACGGCGAGCACCGCCACCACCGAATATCTCACCAAAGATATCGCCAAACGCGTCACCAAAACCAGCTGCCCCAGCACCGCCGGCACCCATACCTGCCGCATTCGGGTCAACGCCAGCATGCCCGTAGCGGTCATACGCAGCGCGTTTACTGTCGTCAGACAGCATCTCGTAGGCCTCTTTGGCTTCCTTAAACTTTGACTCAGCGTCTTTGCTATCAGGATTGCGATCGGGATGGTGTTTCATGGCCATCTTGCGATAGGCCTTTTTGATCTCTTCCTCGCTAGCATTTTTACCGATGCCCAGAACTTCGTAGTAGTCGCGCTTTGCCATGATTTAAGGTTCTTGCAAACAAGATTCAAAAAACTTCCGCCCGGAAGCCCTCTTCAGAGCCCCGGGCGGTGAACGTTACTAGTTGTCGATCACTTGCCGTCGCGCTTGACTTCTTTGAAGTCAGCGTCAACGACATTGTCATCGGCTGGCTTAGCTCCACCGTGCTCGTCCGCGCCTGCAGCACCTGTCGCACCCGCAGCACCAGCAGCTTGATTAGCCTGCATGTCTGCGTACATTTTTTCGCCTAGCTTCTGCGATGCCGTGGATAAGGCCTCGACTTTGGAATCGATTGCTTCTTTGTCGGCATTGTTTTTCAAGACCTCTTCGACAGCTGCGATAGCTGAATCGATGGCGGCCTTCTCTTCATCTGACAGCTTATCGCCGTATTCAGTCATAGACTTTTTGGTCGAGTGAACCAAGCCATCAGCCGCATTGCGAGCTTGTGCCAGTTCTGCCATCCGATGATCCTCAGCCGCATTGGCTTCGGCATCTTTGACCATCCGTTGAATTTCTTCCTCGGTCAAGCCAGAGTTAGCCTTAATGGTGATCTTGTTCTCTTTGCCTGTGCCCTTGTCTTTGGCAGACACGTGGACAATACCGTTGGCATCAATATCAAAGGTCACTTCAATTTGTGGCACACCTCGTGGCGCTGGTGGGATACCTTCAAGATTAAATTCGCCTAGCGTCTTGTTGCCTGCAGCGATTTCGCGCTCACCCTGGAAAACTTTAATCGTGACAGCTGGCTGGTTATCGTCAGCAGTCGAAAATGACTGCGAGTAACGAGTAGGGATAGTCGTATTCTTTGTGATCATCTTGGTCATTACACCGCCCAGGGTCTCAATACCCAGGGACAGAGGTGTCACATCCAGTAACAACACGTCTTTACGATCACCAGACAGAACCGAACCCTGAATCGCGGCACCAGCAGCAACGGCTTCGTCAGGATTCACATCTTTACGTGGCTCGCGGCCAAAGAACTCTTTAACCTTTTCTTGAACTTTAGGCATGCGAGTCATACCGCCGACCAGAATCACATCGTCAATGTCGGAGATTTTGACGCCAGAGTCCTTGACCGCAGTGCGACAAGGAGACATTGTGCGCTCGATCAATTCTTCGACCAAAGCCTCAAGCTTGGCGCGAGTCATTTTTACGCTCAAGTGCTTGGGGCCACTGGCGTCAGCGGTAATGTAGGGCAAGTTGATTTCGGTTTGTTGACTAGACGAGAGCTCAATTTTTGCTTTCTCGGCAGCCTCTTTCAGGCGCTGAAGCGCGAGCACATCTTTCGACAAATCGACACCCTGATCTTTCTTGAACTCTGCAATGATGTAGTCGATGATACGTTGGTCAAAGTCTTCGCCACCCAAGAAGGTATCACCATTGGTTGACAGCACTTCGAATTGTTTCTCGCCATCAACGTCAGCGATTTCAATGATCGAAATATCGAACGTACCACCGCCCAAGTCATACACAGCGATCTTGCGATCACCTTTTTCAGACTTGTCCATACCGAAGGCCAAGGCTGCTGCTGTAGGCTCATTGATAATACGCTTGACATCAAGCCCAGCGATACGACCAGCATCTTTTGTTGCCTGACGCTGACTGTCGTTAAAGTAGGCTGGCACCGTAATCACGGCTTCAGTCACTTCTTCACCCAGAAAATCTTCGGCAGTCTTTTTCATTTTGCGCAGAATATCTGCCGAGACCTGTGACGGAGCGAGCTTCTTGTGCTGAGCTTCAACCCACGCATCGCCATTATCAGCTTTGACGATTTTGTATGGCATCAAATCAATGTCTTTTTGAACAGCATCTTCGCTAAATTTGCGACCGATCAGGCGTTTAACCGCGTAAAGGGTGTTCGCTGGATTGGTGACTGCTTGACGCTTGGCAGGCGCGCCTACCAATGACTCGCCGTCTTCGAGGTAGGCAACAATTGAGGGCGTGGTACGAGCGCCTTCTGCGTTTTCAATAATGCGAACCTGACCGCCATCCATCACTGCCACACAGCTATTGGTTGTGCCGAGGTCAATACCGATAATCTTGCTCATGGTCTCTTACCTTGTTCAGAAATCAGAAATAAATAAAATGTCGATGTTTGGTAATTGGGGGGATTTTTGGCTATTTCAAGACCGAAAGCGCTGCTATTTGCTTAAAAACTAACAAAATCCCACCTAAGTTGTTAACGATTGATGAGCGAATCAGTTTGTTGCGGCAGGGCCACCTGAAACCGTCACCAAGGCGGGGCGTAAAACGCGATCCGCAATCAAATATCCTTTTTGTAGCGTCGACACAACCGTATTGGCAGGCTGGTTTGCCGGAATCGTTGCGATAGCCTGATGCTGGTGGGGATCGAACTTCTCGCCCGCACTCGGTGCAATACCTTTGAGGTGGTTGCGCTCAAAAGCAGAAACGAGTTGCTTGAGTGTTGCTTCAATCCCTGTTTTCATGTCCGCAGCAGATTGGTCTGTCTGCGCAAGCGCAGCCTCAAGGCTGTCCATCACGGGCACCAAACCCTCGGCGAACGACTCAATCCCGAACTTCCGGGCTTTGGATACTTCGTCTTGCGACCGACGGCGGACGTTTTCCATTTCAGCGTGGGCTCGCAACACCTGATCTTTGTTCAGGGCGACTTGAGCCAGTGCCGCATCCAGTTCAGCCTGAAGAGCAACGAGGGGGTCGACTGCGGCCTCACCTTGTTCCGAGGTTTGATCCGCTGACTGATCAGCTGATTGAGTGCTGGAATTGGCTTCAGGCGAAGCTTTAGTGGGATCCTGCTGCGAGGTCATTGAACTGCTCCGAAAAGAACCATAGACAGTGGGTTACATGGGGGCAACCCTTGGCCTTTCAAGAGCAATTTTTGTCAGATTGATTAAAATTTATACTAAGTTTTATTTATCCTTAACAGGCCAGCCTTGCAAATGAGTCTCGATCAGATTCGTAAAAGACTCGATCCAGGCGGCACTGTCGTTCAGCGCAGGGATATAGCGAAATTGCTTACCGCCAGCGTGCATGAAAGTCTCGCGAACCTCGACCTGGATTTCCTCGAGCGTCTCAAGACAATCTGCCAAAAATCCGGGACAAACCACATCGATCTCTGTCACGCCTTCCTCGGCCAGGCGTTTCAAAGTTGGCTCAGTGTAGGGTTCAAGCCATTTGGCTGGTCCGAACCGACTTTGAAAGGTAACCATGTACTGATCATCAGACAGGCCCAGATAATTAGCTAAGGCGCTTGCCGTTTCATAACTGTCGCGGCAATAAGGATCGCCCATATCTACGCATTGCTTAGGCAAACCGTGAAAGCTCATCACGAGCTTTTGCGGACGCCCTTCTGCACCCCAGAAGCGGGCAATCTGATTACCCAGGGTCGAGATAAATCCAGGATCGGTGTGAAAGCGCTTGATAAATCGCAGCGCAGGCTGATCACGCATCTGTCCCACCACGCGCGCCACCTCGTCCACCACCGTTGCGGTCGTGCTTGAGGCGTACTGCGGATACATGGGAACAATCAAGATATGGTCACAGCCTTGACTATCGAGTCGCTTGATCGCATCGCCCAGCGATGGGTTGCCATAGCGCATACCCACTTCGACCTGCACATCCATGCCACGGGCAAAAAACAGCTGTTTGACGAGCTGCGCTTGACGCTGCGTGTAGACCATCAGTGGTGAGCCCTCAGGCATCCAGACACTCGCATAGCGAGGCACAAGCTTGCGCGGACGAGCCAACAGGATAGGGCCGTTAAGGATCGGCCACCACAGCAACTTTGGGATTTCAATCACCCGGGAGTCGGACAAGAACTGTTTCAGGTACCGTTTGATCGCAGGTGCAGTCGGCGCATCAGGCGTGCCGAGATTACTCAGGACAACGCCCACTCTTCCCTGGTGAAAAGCCTCAGGCCAGGGGATAAAACGTTCGGCCTGCTTGGCTTTGGCCCAAAATCGGCCGAAAGATCTTTGCTTTGGGTTTTCTGACACAGTAAAGCCTTAAAAACGGATTCGAAGGATTCTAGAAGCGAAACATCCCGCCATCAGAGCACGACTAGATGTCAAAACCGCTAACGATCGACATGGTAGTGGCTCAGCGCACTGGATAATAATCTAGCCGTAATATCCACGATGGGAATCACTCGCTCATAGGCCATCCGTGTTGGGCCAATCACACCCAGGGTGCCGACGATACGGCCGTCCACGTCGTACGGGGCGGTGATCACCGTCAAATCCTCTGTTGGCACCAGTTGCGAATCGCCCCCAATGTAGATCTGAACACCGTCGGCGCGGCTCGACACGTCCAGGAGCTGGAGCAAATCTGTTTTGCGCTCAAACATCGAAAAAGTCTTGCGCAAACGATCCATGTCAGAAGCTAGTTCATTGACGTCCATGAGTTTGCGTTCACCGGAAATCACGACCGTCTCACCTTCGTCTGCAGCTTGAGCGCCCGCTTCAACTGCGGCCTGCATCAAACGAGACATATCCTCTTGCAACTTAGCCAGATCGCTTGCCAGGGTTTGCCGAACTTCGCTAAAGGATTTGCCTGCAAAATTATGGTTAAAGAAATTGGCTGCTTCTATTAGCACCATGTCGGAATAATCACGGGGGGTCAAGAGCACCCGATTTTGAACATCGCCATCGGGTGTGACGATAATCAACAAAATCCGCTTCTCTGACAATCGAATGAATTCAATCTGCCGAAAGACATGCGAACGTCTCGGTGCCAGCACAACGCCTGCAAACTGCGTCAGATTCGAGAGCAACTCAGCAGCGGCATTCACTGCCCGCGTGGGGTCAGAGGCTGGGGCAAGATCGCGAACATGTTTGCCGACGTTAAGCTCGAAAGGCTGAGCCGAGAGCATGGTATCCACAAACAATCGATAGCCGCGCGGCGTCGGGATTCTCCCGGCAGACGTGTGAGGGCTATGTATCAGCCCGAGTTCTTCCAGGTCGGCCATGACATTTCGTATCGTGGCGGGTGACAGATCGAACACTTTCGAGAGGGTGCGCGACCCGACCGGTTGCCCGTCATCGATATAACGTTCGATCAGTGCTTTAAGTAGTGCGCGAGAGCGATCATCCATAGTGTGGTTATTCTACCTCTGCGCCCCTATAATCCATCAAGAATTATTGAGACGGGTGTTTGATGCATTTTCCTATTGTCGCGTTAATCGGCCGTTACCAGGATGCTGGGTTGCACGGTCAGCTGCGAGCGATTGCCGCTCAGCTAGTTGCTGCCAAGCGGGAAGTCCTGATCGAAGCGGCTACTGCACAACACACTGGCGTCAGCGAATATCGGGCTGCCACGTTCGACGAGATCGGCGGGCAAGCCAGCCTCGCCATTGTCATGGGGGGCGATGGCACCATGCTTGGGGCAGCAAGGCATTTAGCGCCCTTTGGGGTGCCCGTGGTGGGCATCAATCACGGCCGACTTGGCTTTATCACCGATGTTCCCATGCAGGACGCCGAACAAGTGCTGCACGAATTGCTTGAAGGCAACTACGAGACCGAACAACGGATGTTGCTTGAAGGCAGCGTTTGGCGGGGCGACAAAAAACTATTTTCAGCCACGGCGCTCAACGATGTGGTTCTCAGTCGTGCGGGGCGCGGCGGCATGATCGAGGTTCGCGTAGCAGTCGATGACACCTACATGTACACCCAGCGCGCTGATGGTCTGATCGTTGCTACACCGACTGGCTCTACCGCCTATTCGCTCTCTTCTGCCGGGCCGATTGTTCATCCGGAGGTCAACGCTATCCTGCTTGTGCCAGTCGCGCCACAAACCCTGTCGAACCGGCCAATTTTGATCCCTGACCAGGGTAATCTCAGCATCACCCTGACATCGATGAGCCGGGTTGAAGCCGGTGCGAGCGTTCACTTTGACATGCAGACCTGGTCTGATCTGTTGCCGGGCGACGTTATCCAAGTCAGGCGGGCACCACACAACATCCGTTTTCTGCATCCGGCCGGCTATAGTTTTTTTTCCACGCTGCGTCGTAAACTCGACTGGAACCGTATGCCTAGCGGCAATCAAGACAGAGATTAAACCGAATGCTCCGAGCCCTACACATCCGTGATTTCGTCATTGTCGATCGTGCTGACATCGAATTTGACGACGGATTTACAGTGTTCACCGGCGAAACAGGTGCTGGCAAATCTATTCTGGTTGACGCGCTCGCGTTAGCTCTTGGTGAACGCGCCGACCTCAGCGTGTTGCGCGAAGGGGCGACAAAAGCTGAAATCAGTGCGGTCTTCGCACCGACTGATGACATACAACGATGGCTTGAAGAGCACGATCTGCAGACTGAAGATGAATTGGTTCTTCGACGGGTTGTTGATGCTCAGGGACGCAGTCGGGGATACATCAACGGATCGCCGGTCAATCTGGCACAACTTAAAGAAGTTGGCGAAAAGCTGATAGATATTCACGGACAACACGCTCACCAAAGCCTGTTGCGAAACGACAGTCAGCGAGACCTTCTTGATGCGCACGGCTCTCACCAGCCACTAAAACAAAATACCCTGCAAGCCTGGAAATCCTGGCGCGTCGTCCAAAAAAAATTAGAGGCTGCAACACAAGACGCCAGTTCATTAGCGGCTGCCCAGGAAAAACTCGACTGGCAGATTAGCGAACTGCAATCACTGCGACTGGTGGCGGGTGAGTGGGACGAGATCTCTACCGAGCACACCCGTCTGGCGCACGCGCAAGCATTAATAGACGGAGCCTCTAACACGCTAGCGATGCTCGACGAGGCAGAATCATCGGCCCAACATGTTTTAGCCGTGGCTGTCAAAACAATAGGGACCTTGGTCAAGCATGACGTGACGCTGCAAGCTGTTCACGATGCACTTGTCTCTGCCAGCACTGACGTTAATCAGGCGATTTCTGACTTGAATATCTACCTCTCGGGGGTTGAGCTCGACCCGGCACGGCTGTCGGTGGTTGAAGCCCGGATGAGCAGCCTGTTCGATGCTGCCCGTAAACTTAAAACAGACCCTGAGCATCTTTTTACGCTGCTGCAGAGCTTGTTGGCAGAGCGGGACGCGCTGATGGCATCCACCAACGTTGAGGCACTTGAACAAGAAGCGTCCGAGCTCAAGCGAGTCTACGAAACAGCCGCCAGAGCCTTATCCGCGGCTCGAAGAGAATCCGCGACGCTCTTGAGTCAAGAGGTGACGGCAGCCATGCAAACCCTGGCCATGCAGGGCGGCAGCTTCCAGATCGCCGTGACCGACACCAATCCCTCGGGGCACGGCCAGGATCAAATCGAATTCCTCGTCGCTGGTCATGCAGGCACAACACCACGTCCTCTTGCAAAAGTGGTCTCCGGTGGAGAACTTGCACGCATCTCGCTCGCTCTATCGGTGATTGCCAGTCGGGCTGCGCGAGTCCCCACTTTGATATTCGATGAGGTAGATTCGGGGATAGGCGGAGCCGTTGCTGAGGTAGTGGGTCGTCTGCTTGCCGAGCTCGGGAACCGACATCAAGTTTTATGCGTGACGCATCTACCCCAGGTCGCGGCGCGCGGTCAGCATCAGTTTCAAGTGAGTAAGCGGCAAATCGATCAAACGACCGTCTCCACGATTGAGCGCCTGCAACCATCCACGCGCATCGAAGAGATTGCCCGCATGCTCGGGGGGGTAAAAATCACAGAAACGACACGAGAACACGCCAAAGAATTGCTGGCGGGCTAGGCCGAACCTTGTTTTGAGCAACTGGTGCAAACACCATATAAAACCATGGCGTGACTTTCGAGCGTGAAACCGTTTTGGCTGGCAACCTGGTGCTGCCGTTTTTCAATTTCGTCGTCAGAGAACTCAACCACCGTGCCACAGTGCGTGCAGATCAGATGATCGTGATGATCGCCATCATTAAGTTCAAAAATTGCTTTGCCACCATCAAACTGGCTTCGAAGCAGAATACCGGCTTGCTCAAACTGGGTCAGAACCCGGTACACCGTGGCCAAGCCGATATCAACGCTATCAGAGACCAGGAAACGGTATACGTCCTCCGCACTTAGGTGCCGGGAATCCGATTTACGGAAGATATCGAGTATTTTCAACCGGGGGAAAGTTGCCTTTAGCCCGAGATCTTTCAGTCCGCTTTCATTTTTATCTAGTTGCACGAATTCCCTTTAGATGACGACCGTCATGACAATAGACTCTGTAAAGCTTTATCATAACGTCTTTGAATGTTTTCCCAACAGGGGCTGTGCAGTGTCAATTTATTCAAAATTCGCTTCTTTCGCCCGCGTGGGCGCGCTCTGCTGCGGTCTAACAATCGTCCTCGCAGGGTGCACCTCAACCAAGTTCGGGTTCCCCTACAAAGTAGGGGTGCAACAAGGCAACTGGATTACTAAAGATCAGGTCGCCCTCATTAAACCGGGGATGACCAGAGAACAGGTCAAATTTGCGCTTGGCACCCCTGTCTTGACGGACGTTTTCCATGCCAACCGTTGGGACTATCCCTACTTCTACCGCGCGGGTAACGGCAATATCGAAGAGCGAAAATTCACGGTTTTCTTTGTTGATGGCAAACTTGATAAATGGGTAGGCGACGAGCTGCCTGAGCTTCAGCCCTATCAAATTGCCAAAGATGACGTGGCCACAGCGCAACGAGAAGCTAAGCAAATCAAACTCGACGAAGAACAGGCCAAAGCAGCCAGCGTAGAGACGTCAAAAACACTTGCGCCCGACATCCAGATCGACGGAGTGTTGACTGATAATCAAGCTGAACCAGCATCGTCGACCGATACGGGCGTGACGGGCACTCAGCCAATGCGCTAAACGGCGTTTGATAAAAGGTTAATGATGACTCGAATAGCCGTAGCAGGTGCAAGTGGACGAATGGGCCGCACGCTCATTGAAGCAATTGCGCAATCAGAGGACCTGCGACTGACTGTTGCGCTTGACCACGCTAGTAGCCCTGCGATTGGGCAAGACGCTACTGCATTTCTGGGTCGCAACAGCGGTGTCATCATTACCAGTTCGCTCGATGCGCTGGCGCAGGCAGACTGTCTGATTGATTTCACCCGCCCAGAGGGCACGCTTGAACACTTGCAAGCTTGTCAGGCGAATCACGTAAACATCGTCATTGGCACAACCGGTTTTGATGATGCGGGCAAAGCTGCGATCAATCAAGCGTCACAATCTATTGGAGTTGTTTTTGCCCCTAACATGAGCGTCGGCGTGAACGCCACTTTCAAACTATTGGATATCGCCGCTCGCATCCTCAATGCAGGCTATGACGTTGAGGTATTTGAAGCACATCACAAGCATAAAGTAGACGCACCATCGGGCACGGCCATCAAAATGGGCGAAGTCGTTGCCAACGCTTGGGGAAAGAATCTTGATGAGGTGGCAACCTGGTCACGCGAAGGGCATACCGGGCCTCGGGAGACTGGGACGATCGGTTTTTCAGTCGTCCGTGGTGGCGATATCGTTGGCGACCATACGGTCTATTTTTGTGGTGCTGGCGAGCGCATCGAAATCACCCATCGCTCCAGTAGCCGGGCAGGCTATGCCGAGGGCAGCCTTCGTGCCGCGCGTTATTTAGCCGACAAGAAAACTGGCCTCTACGACATGTCTACCGTCTTGGGCCTATAAAATAACGATGGGTTCTATCTCTAGCTGCACACCGTAACGGTGCTGTACGCTAGCAATCACTTCGGCGGCCAAGTCAAGAATATCCCCAGCTGTGGCGTTGCCCTCGTTAATGAGCACCAGAGCCTGTCTCTCGTGTACACCAGCAGGACCTCGGCGTTTTCCTTTCCAGCCGGCTTGATCAATCAGCCAGGCTGCGGCTAATTTAACTTGACCGTCGCTTTGCGGATAAGCAACGATAGCCGGGAAAGCTCGCCGAAGCGCTTCAAAGCGCTCTGCAGAAACGACTGGGTTCTTGAAAAAACTACCTGCATTACCGAGTACTTTTGGGTCTGGTAGCTTGGCTTGTCTGATCTGACATACCGCCTCAAAGACAGAAAAAGCAGTTACGGCCTCAGGCGACGGTGTAGCTAACAAGGCGTGCTTGGCCAAATCAGGATAGTGAGTGGTTGCTATCCATGGTTTGGGCAATCTAAAGCGAACTGAGACAATCACCCAAGTGCCCAAAGCTGACCGCTTAAAAAGACTGTCCCGGTAAGCAAAACCGCAAGCTTGACCGGTCAAGGTAACGAAACGCCCCTCACCGATATGCCAAGCGCATACCGATTCAATTCGCGTGTCGAGCTCTACTCCATAAGCGCCAATATTTTGAACAGGAGCAGCACCCACAGTTCCCGGAATCAAAGCAAGATTTTCAAGTCCAGGCCAACCTTGATTCAGGCAATGAAGGACAAACTCATGCCAATTTTCGCCGGCTCCTGCCTCGACGATCCAGGCATCTTCGTGGTCCGCTATCAACCGGATACCTTTCAATGCAACCCGTAAAACGGGTTGCTCAAGTTGCGCCGGTAAGACTACGTTACTGGCCCCGCCAAGCACGAGCCATCGTTCACCTTGTTGGGCAATTTGTGAGACGGCCGGCAATTGATTCAGATCAACAAGCTCGGCCACCCTGCTCGCCTGACATGTCAGGCCCAGCGTATTGAGGCCTTGCAAGTTCACTGGCCTAAACTCGAGCGTCGTTTTATGAGAGCTTGGGTCTTGAATTGACATCAGTTGGAAATATTTGCTATGATTCTGGTCTTCGCTGATATTACTTGAAGTTCAGGCAGTACTCGCGAATAAGCAGTAATCATGCGGGAGTAGCTCAGTTGGTAGAGCGCAACCTTGCCAAGGTTGAGGTCGAGAGTTCGAGACTCTTCTCCCGCTCCAAATCCAGGGGGAAGCACCATGCTTCCCCCTTTCAGTTTGTGCTGGCGCAATGGCAGAGTGGTTATGCAGCGGATTGCAAATCCGTGAAGCTCGGTTCGATTCCGGGTTGCGCCTCCAGCCCCCCTTACATATCAGGCTAGAACGGGTTAGACATGGATCAATCGGTACTTGACTCAATCGCTCGTTGGCCCAATGTTCCCGCAGTTGCGGGCTGGCTATCTCTAAGCAGTAGGGGCGAATGGCGCTTGCATCCGAATGGCGACGCCCAACGAGGCGGCCCAGGGGTCGGTGTCAGCAATACTCAAATCCTCAATTTTTTTGGTCGCAACTATTCAAACGAAGAAGACGGTCGATATTTTTTTCAGAATGGTCCTCAACGTGTATATGTCAGACTGGACGCTGCTCCCTACGTCGTGCGTCTCATGCCAGAAAACGGCCTCTTGCTCACGCACAATAGCCTAAGCGTCCAACAGATCAAACGCTGGCTGATTGATGATCTCGGGCATGTTTATGCCGATACTAATCTTGGGCCTGGCCGAATTGACGATCGTGACCTATTTTTACTTGCAGACCTGCTAGTTGATGATCTGGGTCTGAATCTGCTGGACCGGGTGGAAGCAGGCCCACAGGATAGTCCGCTTGGCGTGAGTCTGGGAGCCTGTGCGAACGGTCAGCACTTCCCGGCGCTGGTGGCGTTTGCCCCCCTGAGCTGGGTGTCACATCAAAAAATTGCGGATGAAATGAAATTTATTGCAAATCCCGCCGTGCCGGTAAAATAATGCAATGAATAACGATCCCAACTTCTTTTTTCCAGCGCCGCGACTACAAAATTTTTGCGGTCAATGTGGGCATTCGATTACTCGTCGTGTTCCTCCGGGAGATAACCGGGAACGTGATCTCTGTGAAAAATGCGGCGCGATTCATTACCAGAATCCAAGAGTCGTCGTCGGCACAATGCCCATACTCGGTAACCAGGTGTTGCTTTGTTTGCGCGCGATTGAACCGCGAGCCAACACCTGGACCTTACCCGCAGGTTTCATGGAACTCGGTGAGAACTTGAGTCAAGGTGCTGAGCGCGAAACCCAGGAAGAAGCTGGCGCAGATATTGAGCTCGGGCATCTCTACACGACGATCGATATCCCTCAAGCAGACCAGATTCATATCTATTTTCTGGCTACGGCGCGCAGTGCTCGACTCGATCCTGGACCTGAGACTATCGAAGCCCGTTGGTTCAATTTAGAAGACATCCCCTGGGATAACTTGTCGTTCCGATCGGTCTCGACGACGCTCAAGCACTATTTGCGGGACCGTGAGACTGGTAAATTCGGCCCTCACCACTACGCACTGACTGCTAATCGAGGCTAGTCCAGACGAGTATCCGGATGAGCTCAATCGAACTACCCTGGCTAGTGCCAGGAGCAGCGTTCCCGGATCCGACCCGCGCACTGCGCGAACCTGCTGGTCTGTTAGCTGCTGGCGGAGATCTCACCATACCAACGCTGCGTCGCGCCTACTCGCGAGGGATCTTTCCTTGGTTCAATCAGGGGGAACCGATCCTCTGGTGGTCACCCGAGCCAAGGATGGTACTTAACTGCGCTGACTTGCACATTTCACACAGCTTGAACAAACGTTTGAAGCAAATCGCCAACAAGCAAATTGCGGCAGATTTTGAGGTCGTCGTGACAGTCGACACACGGTTTGAACAAGTCATGCATCAATGCGCCAGCACCCCGCGCGACGGACAACCGGGTACGTGGATTACCAAACAGATGCAGCAAGCCTACTGTGCCTGGCATCAGATTGGAGAGGCGCACAGTATTGAGACCTGTATCAATGGTGAGCTGGTCGGCGGGCTCTACGGAATCAGCCTGGGCTCAATGTTCTTCGGTGAGTCGATGTTCTCGCACAGAACAGACGCCTCGAAAATCGCCTTGGTCCACTTGGTCCGATTTTTGAAGCAACAGGGTGTCACGCTGATCGATTGCCAGATGCAGACTCGTCATCTTGCAACGCTCGGTGCCAAGCCGATCACTCGGCAGGAATTTTTAGCCCATCTCGACCTGACTGTTGAGCAACCTGGCACGCAATGGCGATCCGGCTGGATCGATCGTCTCGGGCAACTACAATCTTTGTCATTGCTGGGCTAATCCCTAGCCGTGTACTATCGATCTTGAAACGTTTTTTGGGCGAGGCCCAAACCATGAGCAGACTCCAAGAGCTTCCCTTCTCCGCATTACAGTTTTATGCGACCGCATCCTACGACTGCAGCTATCTGCCGAACCAGCAGGCACGCTCTCAGGTTGCGGCGCCTGGGCATCTCATCAATACGGATACCTATTCACAGCTGGTCAATGAAGGGTTCAGGCGCAGCGGTTTGTTCACCTATCGCCCCTACTGCGATGACTGCAAGCAATGCGTACCGGTTCGCCTGGATGTCGAGCGTTTCAAGCCAAATCGAACACAAAAGCGTGTCGCGAAAAGACATCAAGATCTGCGCCCGCTAGTCGCCGAACTTTCCTGGTCACCAGAACATTTTGACCTCTACACCCGATATCAGGCTAGCCGACATCCGGGTGGTGGCATGGACGAAGACGGCCGAACACAGTACAGCCAATTTTTACTGGCTAGTCGAGTCAATACGAGGCTTGTCGAATTCAGACAAGAGGACGGAAAATTACTGATGGTATCCATCATCGACGTGCTCGAGCATGGGTTGTCCTCGGTCTATACTTTTTACGAGCCTGATTACCCGGGCAGCCTGGGTACCTACGGCATTTTGTGGCAACTGCAACAGTGCCGATCACTCGGATTACCGTGGCTGTATCTTGGCTACTGGATTCAGAACAGCCAAAAAATGGCCTATAAAGCCTCCTTTCAACCAGCTCAATACCGCTTCAATGGCCAGTGGCAAGATACGTTGCCAACCGCCATTGAGATCTGATTTTTTAGCGAACCCAATCATGTCTATCCTTTTTCAAGCCTACCCCCTCGCTCGAGCAGCCTTATTTGCGCTGGATGCCGAAACTGCTCATGAGACCACCCTGGACGCCTTGCAAAAAGCTTACGATTGCTCGCTCACCAGAGGCTTAATACACGATCAAACTTTGGCACCGCTCAAGCTAATGGGCTTGTCACTGAGAAATCCGGTTGGTTTGGCTGCTGGATTAGATAAAAACGGCGCCCATATTGATGCAATGGGAAATCTCGGCTTCGGTTTTATCGAAGTTGGCACGGTAACGCCGCGAGCACAATCAGGCAATCCCAAACCCCGGATGTTCAGACTGACAAAGGCCAACGCCTTGATTAATCGTCTTGGGTTCAACAACCAAGGCCTTGAGACGTTTTTAACGAACGTGAAAAGTAGCCAGTGGCGAGACAATGGCGGGATATTGGGACTGAACATTGGCAAAAATGCCGATACCCCAATAGAGCAAGCCGCCTCGGATTATTTGCTCGGCTTGACTGCTGTATACCCTCATGCCGACTATGTAACGGTGAATATTTCGTCGCCCAACACGAAAAACCTGCGAGCCCTGCAGTCGGGAAATGAATTAACGTCCCTACTCACTGCACTCTCTGAAAGCCGGAAGGCGTTAGCGGATCAATACGGCAAGCGTGTGCCGATGGTTGTCAAAATCGCGCCAGACCTCAGTGACGACGAGATAGATGTCGTGTCTGACTTACTGCCTAGATTTGGGATTGACGGTGTGATTGCAACCAACACGACACTGGATCGCAGTGCCGTCCAAGGCATGCAGCATGCTGAGCAGGCTGGTGGACTGTCTGGCGCACCGCTGCATCAAAAATCACTGCACGTCATTCGTCGGCTCAAGCAAAAGCTTGGGGCTCAAACCGCCATCATCGGGGTTGGCGGGATCATGAGTGGGCAGGATGCTCTCGAAAAGATGCAAGCAGGGGCTCAGGCCGTGCAGCTCTACACGGGTTTGATTTATCGAGGTCCCAGCTTGGTGGGTGAGTGCGTCAGAACCATTGCGAGCAACTAGCCGAGCATAAAAAAACCCACTCGCAACTGGTGCGAGTGGGTTTTTAGTACGCTTTTAAACCAAATTAAGCGGCAGTGCGACGACCACGAGCTGTAGTTGTCTTGACAGCTTCAGCAGCCTGGTTAGCAACTTTGAATGAAGCTGATGCAGCCTCAGACAAATTCTTTTCAGCAACAGCGCCAGCTTGCTTGGCAGCTTTGGTCATTGCTTCAAAAGCGCCAGTTGCTTGAGCCAAAGACGATTTGATGATGGCGACAGCGCCTTCAGCACCAGTTGGTGCGTGCTTGGACAGCTGCTCGACGGCCTCGTGGATGTTCTTCTGACCAGTTGCAATGTGAGCTTCGCCCAATTTGCTCAGATCTGCCTGAACACCAGTCACGATGTCATAAATGTGCTTGCTGTAAGCCATTGCTTTTTCAGCTGCAGGCTGAGCCAACGCTGAAGTCAGGGCAACTGCTTCTTGAGGATCTTTAATTGCGATCGCTTCAGCGGATTTCTCTGAAACTTCGTCCATTGACGCTTTCATGACTTTCAGGTTCAAGTCGACAAGTTTCTCGAAACCGCTAAACAGGGTTGTTTGGGCCGAAATCATTGCTTCGAGGGCTGATTTCTGGCTGTCTAAAAACTGCTGAGGGATCTGGGACATGTGTGGCTCCGGTAAAAAGTTTAGGGTTAAGTCAATATCCAATGCATCGAACACAGTACACACGACTTCAAACACCTTTGTTGCACTGCACAATTCGATTATAGGTCTATTTATTTAGAATTCAAGTGTTTTTTGTTGCGTTGCAACAAAAAATTCACAATTGTTGTTGTTTTGCCGGTTTGGATTAGAATCGAGTGGGCCTGCTGCCCTCGCTGGCATAAATATTTTTTAGGCTTTGATTCTCATGCATGCTGTCGGCCAAAACTGTCTGTCATTTAGTTTTTATGCCCGCGCGCTCGGATTCATACTGGTCGTCTTGGCGGGCAATACCTTTGCGGCCGAAGCTTCTGACCAATACCCTACTCGGCCGGTCAAAATCATCGTCGGCTTCGCGCCGGGGGGTGGTTCTGATTTTATTGCGCGAATTGTTGCAAAAAAGCTCACTGATAAGCTGGGTCAAACCGTCTATATCGAAAACAAACCAGGGGCTGGGGGCAATCTGGGTGCTGAAATCGCGTTAAAAGCGCCTAATGATGGCTACACCCTTTTTCTGGCTGCAGCCAGTTACACGGTCAATGCAAACCTGTATAAATTGCCGTTCGATCCAATCAAAGACATCACGCCGATTGCAGTCCTGGCGGCTGGTCCTTTCATTGTTTCAGTAAATCCGGGGACAGGTTTCAAGACCCTGCCTGCGCTTGTCGACTTTGCAAAAAAGAACCCGGGAAAACTAAGCTATGCCTCGGCAGGCAGCGGCAGTATCACTCATGTCGGTACTGAATACTTCCTCAGCGTTGCCGATCTTGACGTTTTGCACGTGCCTTACAAAGGGACCTCACCCGCACTCACCGATACTGTCGGCGGGCAGGTTCAGTTGATTTTCGGTACGGTTGCCTCCACACTCCCGCATGTAAGTTCTGGCAAGCTAACCGCATTAGCCGTCACGACCGCCACCCGCCTTGCTGCGCTGCCCAACGTGCCAACGGTTGCAGAGTCGGGTTATCCCGGGTTTGATGTGCTTGTCTGGCACGGTCTGATCGGCCCCAAAGGCATCCCGGCACCAATCGTCAACAAAATTAATCAGGCAATTCGAGAGTCACTTGGCGATGAGCAGACCGCTGCACAGTTCGCCTCTGACGGATTAACAGCCAGGCCAGACACACCCGAACAGTTCGCTACGCTGATTTCAGACGAGGTCAAACGCTGGGGCAAACTCATTAAAGACAGAAACATTACTCTGCGCTAGCAAAGTCTAGCTGTCGCTGTCAGGCTCATACCCCAGGGATTGAGAAATCCCCGTCGCGGTAGCAACCAGATGCGGTATCCACTCATTCTGCAGTCGATCAGCGGGAGCCGAGATAGATAAACCGGCTACCAAACGGCCAGTATCGTCATGAATACCGGCAGCGATACAGCGCACCCCCATTTCAAGCTCTTCGTTATCTCGGGCGAAGCCCAAGCGCTTAACCGAAGCAAGGTCTTGTTCGAGCTTTTGCACATCTGTCAGGCTATTAATCGTGCTACCGGTTAAACCAGTGCGCAAGACATAGGCGCGCAGCGCCCGGGCGTCGAGTGAGCATAAAAATAATTTCCCTGTTGAGGTCAGATGCAACGGTGCTCTGCCACCGATGGCTCTCACAACCTGCATGCCAGACCGCTCGCTCCAGGCGCGATCTACGTAAACGATCTCATCGCCTTGTCGAACAGATAAATTGACAGTTTGTCCTGTGAGTTCGTGCAAGGACCGCATCGCATCAATGGCCGATGCGCGGACGTCCAACCGCCCTTTCACGAGCGAGCCCAACTCAAGCAATCGCATACCAAGCTGATAAGTGCCGTTGTCGACGCGCTCAACGTAACGGCCGATCACCAGGTCACTCAATATTCTGTGTGCCGTTGACGGGTGCAATCCTGTTATCACTGCAAGATCTTTGAGACTGACAGGGTCAGATTTATGAGCCAGCACATCGAGCAAGCGAGTTGCTCTGTCCAACACTTGAATCGTCATCCCCGCTTCTTCACGGTTGACGGATCCGTCATATTGGCTATTTAGTGATTCAGCAGGCATCAATGTAAAACTCAATTAGCCGGATTCTGACTCAAAATCGTTTCGATCCGCGCACCTAACTTTGTCGCCTCGCTTCGCAAAAATTCTAGCGCAGTAGCAACAAGCTCAGGGGGTCCCTTAACGCCAAGTTCAATGTGAGGTTGTCCACCCGCTTCGCCTACAGTGGGCAAACTAAACGCTTTCACGCCAGGCCATTTTTTTTCAAGAGCCTCCATCGCGGGGGTAATCCGGGATTCAGGGATGGCGTAAGCAATAAACGATTGCTCTGAGTGCTGGATAGCGTGATGCAAGTGAGAATATCGATTATCCAGGGTAGCCTCCAGCATGGGCCAAGCCATCACCGGAAAACCCGGCACGAACGTATGGTTGCGTATATAGAATCCCGGAATCCGGTTGTATGGATTGGCGACGGTCTCGCAACCCTCAGGGAAGAATCCCATCTGCAGGCGTTGCTGATTCTCAGGAGTGCTCATATCAGCACTACCTTGTCCTTTAGCCGCCATTTCAGCGCAACGCAAGGTGATTTGCTCTTTAGCATCCGGGTGCAGCAAAAGCGGCAAATCCAGTGCTGCCGCAGCTGCCTGGCGAGTGTGATCATCCGGGGTAGCACCGATGCCGCCGCAACTGAGTACGATATCATCGGACGCAAAGCTCAATCGCAACGCCGCGGTCAGTACATCCCTGTCATCAGATAGGATCTGCACCCAAGCGAGTTGCAAACCGCGGGCACCGACCAGCTCTATCACCTTGGATAAGTGCTTATCTTGGCGCCGACCAGACAGAATCTCGTCACCAACGATGATTAGTCCCAGGCGAGGTTTTTTAGCTACTTCAGACATGGCGGATTCCAGTGGCAAAATTACAATCGGTAAACAGAGATATGATAGTCAAACAATTAGCATCGCGCCCGATATGACTTTGTACTTTCCTGGCTCACCCGAGCTCGCACAGCGATTAAGCGATCCCAACCATTTACTGGTCGCTTGTTTTTGTGCGGCTTGGTGCGACACCTGCAAGCAATATCAGCCCAAACTTGAACAGTTATCTACTCACCACCCGGACATGAGCTTTGTCTGGATCGACATAGAGGACTACCCTGAATTAGTTGGTGACGAAGATGTTGAGAATTTTCCGACAATTCTGATCAATCAGCGCGCTCAAAACCGTTTCGCCGGCACAATCTTGCCTCATATTGAGCATCTTGATCGTCTGGTGCACGCGGTAATCAACAGTGAAACCGAACCGGACACTGATTTACCTGCAGTGCGAGAGCTACTGATCGGCATGGCAACGAATAACTGATTGCTGCCAGGGTACGGTGAAAAGTGGGACTTGCTGCTCTCGCCCCATCCAATCAAGTGTCAGGCTTTTTTAAGACCGCCCAACAATAAACCCACGGGTCGTTTGGGTAGCGGCAAGCCAGGTCTGACAGAGGCACTGGTTGACCCGGTCGGCTTATCCACTGATGAAGCAGCTGGCACGTAGGGCTTCAAAAAGAACTCGTCTATCGGTGCTTGTTTAGCCGTGTAACGACTGGGTCTTTCAGGGCGACTGCCTCTGTCGTGCCTGTGATCGTCATCGCCAGTCCGGACTTTTTGCGCTTTGATTGCACCCGGTATCTGCAAGGTAGCGCGAGTAATCGTCGCTTTGATCAGTTTTTCAATATCGATCAAAAACTTTTCTTCGCCGGGCGCATAAAAGGCGATAGCCTCGCCCTTGGCACCAGCTCGACCGGTTCGACCAATACGATGAACGTAATCCTCAGCGCTATGAGGCAAGTCATAGTTGATCACGCAGGGAACACCCGCCACATCCAGACCCCGGGCTGCGACATCTGTGGCCACAAGCACTTCGAGCTCACCCGCTTTGAAAGCCTCAAGCGCTTTCATCCGGTCTGCTTGCGTTTTATCTCCGTGAATCGACTCTGCCCGGACGCCATCCAGCTCAAGCTGACGTGCCAGACGACTGGTGCCGATTTTTGTATTGGAAAAAACAATCACCTGCTTGAGCCCACGGGACTTGACCAGATGGACAACAGCAGCGCGTTTTTCGTCTGCCGGGATCGCATAGGCAATCTGGGTGACCGTGTCAGCTGTCGCATTGCGCTTGGCTACTTCGATTTCGACGGGTGCATTGAGATACGTGCGGCCCAGTTTACGAATTTCATTGCTGAACGTGGCGGAGAACAACAAGGTTTGTCGCGGTTGAGGCAACAAGCGAATAATGCGCTCAAGATCTGGCATAAAACCCATATCGAGCATGCGATCCGCCTCATCCAGGACCAGAATACCGACTTGCCCTAAATTGACGTTTTTTTGTTCTACGTGATCAAGCAGGCGACCCGGTGTTGCAATCAACACTTCGCAGCCGTTGCGCAGTGCTTCTTTTTGCGGACCAATATCCACGCCACCAAATACCACTGCAGCGCGCAAAGGTGATTGGGCGCCATAACGCTTGACGCTTTCAAAGACTTGATCCGCTAACTCTCGTGTGGGCGTAAGAATCAAGGCACGAACGGGATGCCTCGCAGGTGAAGCGCTAGTGTTCGCCAAAGGCATCAAGCGATGCAGAATAGGCAGAGTAAATGCCGCCGTCTTGCCCGTACCTGTCTGGGCGGCACCCATGACATCCTGCCCAGCCATGATGTGCGGCAAAGCTTGTGCCTGAATCGGAGTGGGCGTTGTATAGCCAGTATTGATAACTGCCTGGAGCAGGGAGGGATGCAGACCGATTTCGGCGAAGGTGGTAGCGATCGGTGCAGGAGATTCTGGAGTTTGGATGTTTGAAGTCATTGAATTATTTAAGAAATCTTGCCTTAGTGTAACCCACTAACCCATCCAGGTTCGTAGTAACCATAATGCGACCGTACCACCCACAATCACAATAACGGCGCTTCGAGTGAGCCTGAAAAGCCCAATCGCGATCAAGGCAGCTACTAATTTGAAGTCGAGCACGGGCCCTGTCCCTGCGGTCCAAGGCAGGATTTCGGGGACAATAATCGCAACAAGTCCAGCCGCAGGGGCGTACTTCAGGGCTAAACGAACCCGGTCTGGCAGAGGGATATGGTGCCCAAAAATCCAGTAACTAGCCCGAGTCGCGACAACCGATACCATCAACAGGCAAATGGCCACGTAGACGTACCATGGGTCTCCGAAACTCATATTTTTTTCACCTGTGTCTGGCCAGCTTGTTCTGCCCACATCCCGCCAGCAATCCCCGCGATCACAGCCAGCAACAGGCCGAGTTTCAGCGGCAGAGGTTGCGCTACCCAGGCAACTACCCCCGCAATCGCGACCGATACCACCATTGGTTTCGACTTAACGATGGGCAACACAATGGCTAGCAGAGCCAGAATGGCAGAAAACTCTAGCGACCATGAGCTTGGCACAATCGATCCAAGGGCGATCCCGATCAATGACGCGACTTGCCACAAAATCCAGCACACTGAGGCAGACGCAAAGTAGAACCATCGTTGCTCTGTGGTCCCGCGCTCAGGTTGGTCGGCGAATCTAGGCATAAACGCAACAAAGCAAATGTCGACAGTCAGATAGCCCAACAGCAAACGCTTCGGCCAAGACATATTTTGAAAAAATGGATGTAGTGCAGCACCAAAAATGAGAAACCTCAGATTGACGATGCAGCCGATAGCAAAAATAAGCCAGAGCGGCGCGCCAGCAGCTATGAGCGGCAGTGAGGTCAACTGGGCAGAGCCGGCGTAAACCAGCACGCTCATGGCAATGGCGGCATGCTCCGTTAACCCGGACTTGACCATGGCAACGCCGGTCACGATACCCCAGACCGAAAGCGCCACAAAACCGGTTTGGCTAGCGCGTAATCCACTCAGAAAAGCCGCTTTACGCACAGCTTGATGATTATCTACTGACAAATCCACGATTACCGTCAAGTCATTGTTTGAATTGTCATCATTGTAGACTCGGCCCTTGTTACAATCAGCCTAATCCTTTTTTGTCACTTTCCAAGCTGAGATACAACATGGCACAGTCAGGCTCCGCAGGGTCGACCACCTTGGACCCAATCATGGTGGGATCCGAAGACCTCCCCCTTCACTGTCCGACCAATAGCACCCCGGTCTGGGACATGCATCCAAGGGTCTTTCTCGATATCGTAGACACCGGATCCGCCCAGTGTCCTTATTGTGGCGCCAAGTACCAACTCAAGCCGGGTGTTTCTGCCGGGCACGGTCATTAAGGCCACGCATGCCAGTCATTTTCGCGACCGCGGAAGAAGCAGAGCTTGCGTTTTACGACGCCCTTGAAAAAGCTGATTTAGTTCGCCTGATGCAGGTTTGGGCTGACGATGAAGAAATTGTTTGTGTACATCCTGGCGGTCTGCGCGTAGTGGGTCACCACGCCGTCCAAGAGTCGTTTCAGGAAATTCTCGCCAGCGGCGGTCTTCACATACGGCCAGCGCGCACAATGGTCGTTCACAGCATGATGAGTGCAGTTCATTCATTAATTGAACAAGTGACCGTCAACGGACCGCAAGATACCGAAGTCGCAAATTGTTACGCGACCAATGTTTTTCACAAAGGGCCGACGGGCTGGCGCCTTGTGATCCATCACGCTTCCGCAGCGCCCGCGCAAGCTGGCACATTCGACCTGCACGACGTACCCGGTCTTCTCCATTAACCAAAACTGCGTGAACAGGCTATGGCAGCAAGCATAGACACCTCACCGTGTACCGTGCCGCGATGGCTGCCAGGCGGTCATAGTCAAACGCTCTATGGCGCTTTATTCACGCCCTACAAGCGCGTGGCCTTTAGCCGGGAGCGCATTGATACGCCAGATGGTGATTTTATTGATTTCGATTGGGCAAGGCCTGAGCCTACCGATCAATTCGCGCCAAGTCGCACGCGAGCCATGCTGTTGCTACACGGACTCGAAGGCAGTAGCCAGAGCCGCTATGCGCAATCAATAACCCAATATTTCTCAGCACGGGGATGGGCGGTCGTGGTTGCTCACTTTCGTGGTTGCTCAGGAACGCCCAATAGGCTCGCTCGGGCCTACCACTCTGGCGACACGCAGGAAGTCGACTTTATCGTTAGTACCCTCAAAGCAAAGCTACCGGAGGCAGACTGGCATGCGGTCGGCATATCACTCGGTGGCAATGCGCTTCTCAAGTATTTGGGTGAGTGCACTCAACAAGCAGGCTGGTTCAAAGCCGCGTGTGCGATCTCAGTGCCCGTGGATTTAGTTGCTTCGGGCAATTACTTGTCGGATCAGTTTTTTAATCGCGAGGTCTACACTCGCTTTTTTCTGCGCGCACTAAAACCCAAAGTACTCGCCAAAGCGAAGCGATTTCCACGCGCGATTGATGCCGAGCGAGTGGCAAAAGCAAAAACGCTCAGGGATTTTGATGATGCATACACTGCCCCGATGCACGGGTTCATTAATGCCCTTGACTACTGGACCAAAGCATCCAGTAAGCCCTGGCTTACCAGCATCGATGTGCCAACTTTATTGATCAATGCCCGCAACGATCCTTTCTGGCCCGAATCCTGCTTGCCCTCATCAGGCGAGGCCTCAGACAAAATGACACTGCACTATCCTGCAGAGGGTGGTCACGCAGGTTTTGTCACAGGTGGATTCCCAGGCGATCTGGGTTGGTTACCAGCCCGTATTAATCGTTTTTTTGAAACAACGATAAACGAGCACATTTCCAAGCGGATGTAGAATCAGCTCATGTTATCCGGACTGATTCAAATCCTTTTTTTTCAAGGCCTCGGCGAGTTCTGCTCCAGGCTGCTGCTACCTACCTTGCCCGGCCCGGTCATCGGACTGGTTCTCCTGTTGTGCTGGTTGCTTATTAAAAAAGAAGTCGGCCCTGACCTGGCGATGGTTAGCTACTCACTGAGCAAATACCTTGGTTTACTGTTTGTACCCGCCGCGGTAGGCGTGGTCTTGTTTTTACCTCAGTTAAAAGAAAATGCGATTGCAGTTATTTGTGCACTGGTCGGTAGTGTCATCTTAACGATTGGCATGAGCGCATTGTTTTTAAAGTTGAACATACTGTCCTCCGAACAAGATGACCAAAACAAATCTGATCACTGAGATTTGGGTCTATTTGTCAGGCAGCCCCTTACTGGCGCTGTTCATCACACTCACGGCCTATCAAATCGGGCTCGTTGCGCACCAGAAATCCAACAAAAATCCACTCGTTAATCCCGTTGCGATTGCTGTTGTGCTGGTGGCAACTTTTATTCAACTGATTGACATGCCTTATGAGAAATATTTTCAAGGCGCCCAGTTTGTCCACTTCCTGCTTGGCTCTGCCACTGTGTCTCTGGCAATCCCTATATACAAGGGTATCGATAGTCTGAAAGGTCGATCCTTACCGCTTTTATCGGCTTTACTGCTCGGCGGCTGCGTCTCTATCGGAAGCGCAGTTGGTATCTCTACCTTGCTAGGTGCTGATAAAGGCGTCACTGGGGCCTTCTATTCAAAGTCTGTTACTGCGCCGATTGCGATGGGTATTGCAGAAAGAATCGGCACATCCCCCACCTTGACTGCGATCTTTGCTATCTGCACAGGTATCCTTGGTTCGATCGCTGCGCCGTATGTTTTTAAAATCCTGAAAATAGAAGCTTCATGGCAGAAAGGATTTTCAATGGGTGTCGGCGCACATGGGATCGGCGCCTCGACGGCCTTCAGCATCAACCTTGAAGCGGGAACCTACGCCAGTCTGGCCATGGGGCTTCACGGTATCGTCGGTTCAGTCGCGATCCCTTTAATCTATCAATTATTCAATTAAGACAAGCTAGCCTGACTTAAAACGTTCGAGCATTTTGCGCTCCAGGCTCATCTGCTCTCTGATTGTTTGCACCTTGGCATCCAGCTGAGACTGCTCGTAGAAGTCGTTAGACAGCTTGCGCGCCTCTTGCAATTGGTTCATGGCAGCGACCAGAGCGCCAGTCAGGCGATAGTAGGTGGCAATATTCTCTCTGGACTCAATGCGCAAGCCCATTCGCTCTTGCGCCTGCCCAAGGGATTGATACAAGCTTGGTACTTGGTCTGGCCACAGCTTGATATATTGGTTAAGCAGCTCAACGAGTTCACGGTCTTTTCGCGACGCCTCATAAGCCTTGACCAGGCGCTGCACAATTGCCACTTGCTCAGGCCATTTTTTGATTGCCACCTGGGCGGTAGCAAGGGCATGATTGCTGTCTCCCTTCGCCAAATCAATATCGATAGCCTGCGCCGATAAAAATGCGGATGGCGGGACATTAAGCTGCGCGGACTTCAAATACTGCTCAGCCGAAGCATAGTTTTTATTTTGAAACGCCAGTAACGACAAACCGAATAAGGCTGCAGACCGGTTTAATCCGTCTCCTACCCGTGCTTCTTCCTGAAACTGCTCAGTTACCAGCAACGCCGTTTTAACGTCTCGAGACTGAATGACACGGGCTTTTGCCCTAACGTACCAATAGCTGCCTGAACTCTGATTGGGTACTGGCTTCATTAACCGGACCCGGTTCTGCATGTCGGTCATCCGCTGCATACTGAGTGGATGCGTGCTTGCAAACACCCCACCACGAACGCTTTCATTCAGCGTAGCCGCGTTCATCATGCCGGCAAACATCCTGACCATGCCCGTTGGGTCATAGCCCGCTTGGCTGAGCATGTCGAAACCGATGCGATCTGCTTCTTGCTCCGCTTCCCTTGAGAATCCGAGCTGCTGGTCCAGCGCTGCCGCCTGGCCGAACAAAGCAACCCCTGCCGCCGCGTTACCTCCCGCATGCGCTAACGCCGCCAGGATCGCTGCCGCCATCGATGCCAGCATGATGGCATTGCTTTGTTTCTGCTGAGTTAATCCTCTTGCCATATGCCGCTGGACGACGTGTGCCGCTTCGTGTGCCAACACGCCTGCCAGTTCGGATTCCGACTTCGTTGAAACGATCAAACCTGTATTGACCCCAATGAAGCCACCGGGCATGGCAAAGGCGTTAACGACCGGATCTCTGACGCCAAATACGACAAGGTCGGGTCCACCTGATGGTGCAAAGGCGACCAGGTGATGTGCCATATCGTTAAGATACTGGTTAATCGCCGGATCTGAAACGAAATCTGGATCGCGACGCGCTTCGGTCATGATGGCCTCGCCCAGCTTGCGCTCAACAGCAGGTGAAAGCTCATCGGCTGACGCGGGCCCAAGCGACGGTGCGCCAGATGGCTGAGCCTGGGTAAGACCGACCGATAATGAGCAGAAAACGCTCATTAATAATCGGTTTGACCGGGTCAAGGAGAATTTCGCGCGACGGTTGATGAACGTAACAGCTTTATGCATTCGCTTATGATAGCTTTCTGTTTGATTTGTTCCGACACTTTTTGAATGACACCTCAGGATAATAAATTATGCGCCCGGTTCGTAAAGCAGTTTTCCCCGTTGCTGGCATGGGAACGCGTTTCTTGCCCGCCACCAAGGCGATGCCCAAAGAGATGCTGCCTGTCGTCGATAAGCCACTGATTCAGTATGCGGTCGAAGAAGCGGTTGCCGCAGGCATTACTGATCTTATCTTTGTCACGGGGCGCAATAAACGCGCTATTGAGGATCATTTTGACTCCAATCCCGAGCTTGAAGCCGAACTGGATAAAAAGGGCAAAAATGCGCTGCTCTCTATCGTCAGAAATATTTTGCCCTCTAACGTCAATTGCATCTACATCCGTCAGTCAGCTCCCTTAGGCCTTGGCCACGCGGTGCTGACGGCCGCACCTATTGTTGGTGATGAGCCGTTCGCAGTCATTCTGGCTGACGATCTGCTCGATGCTGATCGTCCGGTGATCGGTCAGCTGATTGATGCTGCACTGACTCATCAAGGCAGCGTGCTGGGTGTGCAAGAGGTACCGCCCTCCGACACCGACAAATACGGCATCGTGGCGACCGAGTCAGTCGATGAGCGAACAGAGCGCGTGCTGCATATCGTTGAAAAACCCAAACCAGAGGTGGCTCCTTCCACCCTCGCGGTCGTGGGTCGTTATGTGCTGGATCCAAGAATCTTTGCCCATTTACGTCAAACACAACCGGGTGCGGGCGGGGAAATCCAGTTAACCGATGGGATCGCGTCGCTCATGAACGAAAAATCTGTTTTTGCGCATCGCTATGAAGGCCAACGGTATGACTGCGGCAACAAAGAAGGCATGTTCGCAGCAACCGTTGCATTAGGTCGCAAATATCACGGCCTCAAAGTTTAAAAAAACGCCTGTTAGCTTTTTTTACCGCGAACACCCCAGCGCAACCTTGACGATAAGTTCATCAAGTTGCGCAGGGCGACAATCAGGCCAATGACTTCAGTCATGGCTGCCGGTATCCACATCGTCAAACCGCCAATCATCTGATCGGTTTGCGCCGTCATGGCGATCGCTCTGCCACACAGATCGAACAATGGGTACAAATCCCGCTCTGTGAAAGCAATCACGGCACCAGCAACCATCTGCGGTGCCATTGTCAGGATGGGCGATATCACGCGCCCTCCGGGTGACATCGCAGCTGGTGGGCAGGGTCGTCGATCCAAAATCAGATTCCAGTACAAAAATCCTGTGATGACTACCGACCAGTTCATCAATCGATAAAGACGCCAGTCCAGCATCGAAAAAAACTGTACCGAAGGGACAAGCCAGATGATGACTAAAAGCACAAACAGGCTTGGGATAAGAATTGGATTAGTGAGAATGCCAACCAGGATTTGGCCAACCCAAGTGTCAGTCAATCGTTTAAGTCCCAGCCGCCAGGATGTTGGCAATCCAGCCCGGAGCACTGAACCCGGGTACGCGGCCATGACAAGCAACGGCCCCATATGGTGCAAAACGAGGTGCTGAATCCGATGCATAAAGAACATGCGCTCGGCGTAGTAATCGAGCATCGTATGCAGGGACAAATAAAGGGCGACCCAGCCTAACCAGAAAAAGGCTTGCCTGGCCTTTGTCACCCGGCGAACCTTCGTCCCCCTCACGAACAAGGTTGCACTGAGCGCAAACAGTGCAACCAGTGTCGGAGAGAACTCCCAGGGGATAAGCCAGCCCAACCAAGTCATCATGCCCAGCCTTTATGTAACGTGAGGTTGAGCTAATCGGGATTCAGATTGAAGCCTTCCAGCCACCCCAACATATCCCAGACGTAAACCACTATCATGGCAATGCCAAACATCAATAGCACTGTACCAATCAACAAGGTAAAGACTGCGACAAGAACGGGACCCCAGCGACTCGGATGCTCTCGGGTCAAACCAGGGTTCAGTTTTGCATCAAAGCGATCGTCGCTCATCAAGCACCAGACCAATGCCTCGATAAAACCATCCAGCGTCGGGATAAATAGCAAAAAGAAGGCGGGGTTCTCAAACCAGCGAGGCTGCTGGCTCGCAATAATCATGAGCACAAGCGCGACGCCAGTGACAAGCCAGGCATAAGGTCGCTTCAGATACCACCAGTGGGCCCCGACACACCCTAACAAGGCCGCTAGCAATCCAAGTGGGACTTTATGTCTGAATGCCAATTTGGCAGCTGGGGGAAGACTATCGGTTCGGGTTTCAGGCATTTTGCTTCATCAGTCAAACAGTTAACCCGATTGTAGTGCTTGGCCGCGGACAGACTAAAATGCGCGGATGAGTATTAAAAATTTTCGGGTGGCAATTATCGGAGGTGGGCCAACAGGCAATGCCCTGGCGTTGATGCTTGCGCGCGTCTGCAAGCTACCTGAACAAATCGCACTGATTCAAGCCGATACCGTCACCAACTACGGTTTCGACCCAGCTAAAGACCCACGAGTGCTGGCCATCAATCACGGCAGTAAAGTATTACTTGAATCCTTGCGAGCGTGGTCCACCCAGTCGGTTGCGATCAAGCATATCCACGTCTCTCAAAAAGGCTATTTTGGCAGAACAGTCATTGATCGCGAAGATTTTGGTGTGGCTCAATTAGGTTGCGTGGTGGGTTACGCAGGACTGCATGCTGCGCTTGGCCAGGCTGTTCACGCCAGTGGCATCGACGTATTGCGGGGTCAGGCTGGACGTGTTGTGGCACAGGACGCAGACGGCGCCGACGTAGCCGTTGGCGACGACATGATCCGGGCCCAAGTCGTTATTCAAGCTGACGGTATTGCACATGCGGACATGACACGTCACTACACGCAAGCCGCGATCATTGCCTACGCCCGCGCGAGTCACCCAAAAAGTGGCTGGGCGTTTGAGCGATTTACGAACGAAGGCCCCCTGGCCGTCTTACCTCATCCGCTGGCACCGGATCAACAAGCGGTAGTTTGGTGCTGCTCACCAGCGCGCGCTGAAGCACTTAAGCAACTCAGCTGTGAGGATTTCTCAAGAGCCCTGACGGACATGTTTGGTGCCAGATTAGGATTTTTGCGGGTCACGGAGCCAATCAGCATCTTTCCGCTGGCTCTCCATATAAAACAAAAGCTAGTTGACAATCGTTGTGTGGTTATTGGTAACGCTGCCCAGACGATGCATCCGGTCGCTGGTCAAGGACTCAATCTCGGCTTGAGAGATGCGACTGTCCTTGCGGGCCACCTTACAGCCTGGCTCTGCGATGCGGCTCCGTCCCCTGATCCCGGTCTGAAAAAATTCGAACAGGACCGTACGATCGATCGAAATCTAACGGTCCGCATGACCGACACGATGTCGCGCTTTTTTGCGACTAGTAACCCATTACCCCATCACCTTGCCGGCCTGGGGCTGTTTGCGCTAGACACACTGCCCGCGTTGAGAATGCCGTTGGCAAGACATTTATTACAGGGCCTAAGGCTGTAACCAGCTTAATGCGTTCAACTATGCAAATAGGTCAATGGTCTCTCTCGAACAACGTCTTTGCAGCACCCATGGCAGGCGTGACGGATCGACCTTATCGCCAGCTTTGCAAACGTCTTGGCGCAGGCTACGCTGTCTCAGAGATGGCCGCCAGTAATCCGCAACTCTGGAACAGTGTCAAATCGTCACGTCGGCTCAACCACGACGGTGAGAGCGAGCCAATTGCTGTGCAGATCGCAGGCGCAGATCCCGATATGATGGCTCAGGCAGCTGTCTTCAATATAGGCAAAGGCGCAAAGATTATCGACATCAACATGGGTTGTCCCGTTAAAAAAGTCTGTAACGTCGCTTCTGGATCCGCCCTGCTTAGACACGAAGCGCTTGTCGCAAAAATCCTGCAGACCGTGGTGGCTGCCTGTCAGCCGTTTGCGGTGCCAGTGACGCTTAAGACACGAACTGGCTGGAGCACAGACGAGCGCAATGCCCTGACGATTGCCCGCCTGGCTGAAGACTGCGGCATAAGCGCACTCACACTGCACGGCCGTACAAGGGCTGATATGTTCGAAGGCCAGGCTGAATACGACACCATAAAAGCCGTGAAAGCGTCCGTTTCTATCCCTGTGATCGCGAACGGCGATATCGATAGCCCTGAGAAAGCTCGTCAGGTGCTCGAATACACGGGCGCCAATGCAGTCATGATCGGCCGGGCAGCCCTGGGCAAACCATGGCTGTTTCGAGAAATCGACCATTATTTGAAAACGGGCGAAACGCTTGCACCCCCCACCTGGCCTGAAATCACCGACTTACTGCTTAACCATCTGGATGATCACTACCGTTTTTACGGCGAACGCACGGGCGTGAAAACCGCACGCAAGCATATTGGCTGGTATCTCAGTGATCTGCCAAACGGCAAAAAGCTCATCGACGAAATTAATTTGATTGATTCAACCGTTGCACAACACCGAATTTTGCAGAATTGGCTTATACAACAAGAAAACGTTTTACAGAAGGTCGAAACAAACTGCGACAATATCAAAAAAATGCCAGCCTACGTCTAACTGTCAACCGTCGCAAAAGCTTCATTTATTGCCCATGAAAAAGAAAAACAATCTTGCTGATAGCGTCAGAGCCAATCTCACGCAATACCTGTCTGATCTTGGCGACGCTGACCCTGTCGACATGTACAGCATGGTGATTCATTGTGTTGAAAAACCTCTTCTCGAAATTGCGATGACCCGCGCTGAAGGCAATCAGTCCCGCGCGGCCGACATGCTTGGCATCACGCGCTCAACGCTGCGCAAGAAGCTCGTTTCATACGACTTGTTGTGATCGTTTTGCCTGGTCTCCCGATGCCTCTTTTTTTACTAAACCTTGCTCGCTGTTCCAAAAAATGAAAATTCAAACTGCTCTGATTTCTGTATCTGATAAAACCGGTATTGTCGATTTCGCGAAAGAGCTTGCTGCACGAGGAGTCCGTCTGCTGTCAACGGGTGGCACTGCCAAACTGCTCGCTCAAGCCGGCCTGACGGTCACAGAGGTAGCAGAACACACGGGATCGCCAGAGATTTTGGATGGCCGCGTCAAAACACTGCATCCCAAAATCCATGGTGGTTTGCTCGCCAGACGAGATAGCACTGACCATCTGCACACGCTCAAACAATACGGAATTGATGCTATTGATTTGCTGGTTGTGAATCTTTACCCATTTCGCGAAACAGTCGCCAACATCGATTGCAGCTTCGCTGACGCGGTTGAAAACATTGATATCGGCGGCCCTGCCATGTTGCGGGCGGCCGCAAAAAATCACGGCACGCGCGAAGGTGGTGTCACCGTTGTGATAGACCCTGCTGATTATCAGACCGTCTTGAAAGAAATGGATGGCCCCACAGGAGGCACAACATTTGGTCTGCGCTTATCTCTGGCAGCTAAAGTCTATGCACATACCAGCGCCTACGACGGAGCGATTGCGTCCTACATGAGCAGCCTTACAAGCGCAGAGCCGGAGCAGGATGTAGCGCCTGAACGCAACACCTGGCCGAATGTGCTGACCTTGCAGGTTTACCAAAAGCAGGGGCTGCGCTATGGCGAAAACGCTCAGCAGATTGCATCGTTCTATGTCGATCCGTTTTGCCCAGCTGGCCTCATGGCGAATTTCAAGCAGTTACAAGGTAAAGAACTTTCTTACAACAACATCGCTGATACAGATGCTGCCTGGGATTGTGTTCGTAGCTTTGATGAGCCCGCATGCGTGATCGTCAAGCACGCCAACCCGTGTGGCGTAGCCATCGCTACCAACATACACGAGGCTTACACCAAAGCACTCAAAACGGACACGACCTCGGCCTTTGGCGGCATCATCGCGTTCAACCGGACGGTAGACGCGGCGACCGCGCAGACAGTCAGTGCACAATTTCTCGAAGTCGTCCTGGCGCCTGGCTTCGAAGCAGATGCACTAGCGATATTCGCTGCCAAAAAGAATGTTCGTGTCTTGACGGTCCCCATGGGCACTGGCCAAAACGACATCGATGTTAAGCGAGTGGGTGGTGGCTGGCTGGTTCAAACGCCGGACGCTACAAAGCTAGCGGTGGCCGATTTAGTCGTCGCATCGAAGCGGCAACCAACCGCTGAACAACTTCACGATTTAATGTTCGCGTGGAAGGTGGCGAAATACGTCAAGTCCAACGCAATTGTGTTCGTCGGGAATGGCATGACTCTCGGTGTGGGTGCGGGCCAGATGAGTCGAATCGATTCAGCCCGCATCGCATCTATCAAAGCCGAAAACGCTGGGCTCACTTTGCAGGGCTCTGCGGTCGCGTCGGACGCGTTCTTCCCTTTCCGCGATGGGCTCGACGTGGTCGTGAAAGCGGGCGCCACTTCCGTCATCCAGCCTGGCGGCAGCATGCGTGACGATGAGGTGATTGCGGCGGCGAACGAGCACGATATCGTGATGGTGTTAACCGGTATGCGGCACTTCCGCCACTGATGAGCCGGTAATGCGCATACTGGGGATTGACCCGGGGTTAAGACGTACAGGATTCGGCGTGATTGACGTGCGCGGTCCCAAGCTGAGCTATGTCGCCAGCGGTACCATCATCGTCCCCAGCGACTTGGCGTTACCGCTAAGACTGAAGGTCATCCTGGATAACCTGCGCGAGGTAGTCGAGCAACACCAACCTGATGTGTCCGCAATGGAAATCGTCTTTATGAATACCAACCCTGCCTCGACCTTGCTTCTCGGTCAAGCGCGTGGTGCGGCGCTGTGCGCCCTGGCAGACCGAGGACTGGCCGTTCACGAATACACCGCACTACAAATCAAGAAATCTGTGGTCGGAGCTGGTCGGGCTGCAAAAGAACAAGTCCAAATGATGGTGCAGCGCCTGCTCAATCTTGATGGTGTGCCCGCGCCAGATTCGGCCGATGCGCTGGCTTGCGCGATTTGTCACGCCCACATCTCGCCGATCTCTGAGAAAATCGCCGAGCTGAACTATGCCGCCCGCAGCTCAAGAGGCCGGACCAAAGTTCGCGCTGGTCGTATGCTCGGCTAACCACTTAGGACACTGACAAAAATGATCGGACGACTGACAGGTAAACTTTATGAGAAAGCTCCCCCGAAGGTAGGGATTGATGTTGGAGGGGTTGGCTACGAACTAGATGTGTCGATGACCACCTTTTACTCCCTGCCAGAACTCGGCCATACGATCACGCTACTAACGCATCTGGTCGTTCGGGAAGACGCGCATTTACTCTTTGGTTTCGCCACGAACGAAGAACGCCAAACCTTTCGTGAAATCACCAAGGTTACCGGCATTGGGGCAAGAACCGCCCTGGCTGTCTTGTCAGGCATGACCTCAGCCGAACTGGCTCAGGCAATCACCATGCAAGACACTGCGCCTTTGATCAGGGTACCTGGCATCGGCAAGAAAACAGCCGAGCGACTGCTGCTTGAAATGAAAGGTAAACTAGGGGCTGATCTTGGGGCTGGTGCCCAACCGGTCACTCGCGGCCATACAGATATTCTGCACGCCTTAACTGCTTTGGGCTATTCAGAAAAAGAAGCGCTGATGGCTACCAAAAGCCTGCCAGACGATGTCGATGTATCCGACGGTATCCGTTTAGCACTCAAAGGACTGGCACGCTGACTGCGCCAATCATCACTTTAAATAATTAGGGGCGACTGATTCCATTGGTGTTGGTACCACGCCCAGGATTGAAGCCATCCCGTCCACACTCACGTTATCGACTGTCAACGAGTCCAGGTTATCTCTGGACATCAAAGGTGCCCCTGGCAGACACTCAAAAAAGAACGCCTGTAATTGACCGATAAAAAAGGGCAAGGGGATGATCGATCTGGGATGTCCGGACCAGATTGCTGCCAGACTAACTAACTCGCCCAGCGTGTAAATACGTGGGCCAACCAAGTCGTAGGCATGACCGTAGGTATGAGTATTCTGGAGCGCATTACAGATTGCTTGGGCGACGTCCTCGACAAATACAGGTTGCAGACGAGCCTGCGAACCGGCCAAAGGTAAGGCCGGAAACCATTTTGCCAGGCTTGCAAACATATTCATGAATTGATCGTCTTCACCAAACACGACTGAGGGACGCATGAAGGTGCAATTGCCATCAGGCCAAGGCGCGAAGACATCCAGTACCGCCTTTTCGCCTGCCGCTTTAGATCTCAAATAGGCACTTGGGCCTGTCGCGCTGGCACCGAGCGCGCTCACGTGAATCAATCGGGAAACCCCAGCCTGCTTGCAAGCAAACGCAATCCGTTTGGGTAATTGAACATGTACCTGGTCGAAATCCACGCCGTAAGGCTTGCCTGATCGACTGTGAAGAATGCCTACAAGATTAATCACTGCATCGCAGCTTGCTACCAAGCCCAGCAAAACAGCATCGTCCTGAATATTTGCCTCAAGGACTGTCACGGTTGGGTAGACAAGCAGCTCTCGGCCCTGCGCATAGCGGCGTGTCGGTACGTGCACGGTGTGGCCACTCGCGATTAAACGTCCCACCACCTGTCGACCAATAAATCCAGTCCCACCGATCACGAGCACGCGCATTTAATACCCCTCAAAGCTTAGTTATTTGATCTAAGCAGTCTGCGACAAAAAACCGGCGTAAGCGTTCAAATCCACATTACCGCCGCTTAGGATAACACCAACCTTGGAACCCACAGGGACTTTCAGCGCGCCATGCATGACGGCAGCCGCCGCCAGACAACCGGTTGGCTCAACCACCATCTTCATACGCTCACCAAAAAATTTCATCGTCTGGATGAGCTGTGCATCAGTAACCGTCAACATATCAGTCACCTTATCCTTGATGATCGCAAACGTTAACTGACCCAGATAGTTGGTTAACGCGCCGTCAGCGATCGATCTCGGTGTAGAGATCGTCACCACCTCACCCTTACGAAAAGATTGCTGCCCATCATTACCAGCCTCTGGCTCAACACCGAACACCTGGCACTTGGGACTTAGGCCCTTCGCGGCTAAAGCACAGCCCGCTAATAAACCGCCGCCGCCAACGCACACGAGCAGATAATCCAGATCACCGACGTCCTCGATCAACTCTTTCGCTGCTGTACCTTGCCCGGCAATGACATGAAAGTGATCATAGGGTGGCACGACCGTCATACCTGTCTCTTCTTGCATCTTGCGAGCGAGTTCCTCGCGGCTTTGCGTGTATCGATCGTAGGTGACAACCGTTGCACCGTAGCCCTCGGTGGCTGCTTTCTTGGCGGCAGGGGCGTCTTCAGGCATGAGAATGACTGTCTTCACACCCAGTAATTGTCCCGATAAGGCGATCGCTTGCGCATGGTTGCCGGACGAATACGCAAGCACACCTTTGGCACGCTGCTCATCTGTCAGGCTGGCAATCGCGTTGTAGCCACCGCGAAATTTGAACGCCCCCATGCGCTGAAAGTTTTCTGCTTTAAAAAATATTTTTGCACCGGTTTGGCTGTCAACCGTTCTGGAGGTCAAGACAGGAGTGCGATGCGCCACGCCTTTCAGAATATCAGAGGCTTTTGCAACGTCGTCAAATGTGGGCAAAATTAAGGTCATGATTTTCTCTAGCAGTTAATAAGGTCAGTGGGATAGTGTACGATTCTTGCAAATGGTTTGAGCAGAGGTTCTATTTTTTATGGCAATACAATCAGATTCGCTGTCTTCTCACCCTGACAACAGTCGGATTGTGGCACCACAGGCGATCACGCCTCAGGAAGAATCGATTGAAAGAGCCCTGAGGCCCAAGGCACTGCAAGAATACGTCGGTCAGCAGCGGGTTCGCGAACAACTTGAAATTTTTATCTCTGCCGCCCGAAACCGCAACGAATCACTTGATCACGTTCTGTTATTCGGCCCACCTGGCCTTGGCAAAACAACACTTGCCCACATTGTGGCTTACGAAATGGGCGTCAATTTGCGTCAGACGTCAGGGCCGGTGCTTGAACGCCCTGGGGATCTGGCGGCACTCTTAACCAACCTCGAGCGTAACGACGTTTTATTCATCGATGAAATACACCGCCTTTCACCGGTAGTCGAAGAGATTCTGTATCCCGCATTAGAAGATTTTCAAATCGATATTCTGATTGGCGAAGGCCCCGCTGCCCGCAGCGTCAAACTTGACCTGCAGCCTTTTACGCTCGTCGGCGCCACGACACGCGCAGGGATGCTGACCAATCCACTCAGAGATCGTTTCGGCATCGTCTCGCGGCTAGAGTTTTATTCGCCAGAAGAACTTACACGGATAGTTACTCGCAGTGCAAGCTTATTACAAGCACCCATTACGCCTGAGGGCGCAGTCGAGATCGCCAAGCGCGCGCGCGGTACCCCCCGGATAGCGAATCGGTTACTACGTCGTGTAAGAGACTACGCTCAAGTGAAATCCAACGGCACAATTGACAACGACGTGGCTGCCAAGGCACTTGTCATGCTGGAAGTCGACCCCCAGGGTCTGGATCTGATGGATCGCAAACTGCTCGAAGCCATCGTTCACAAATTTGACGGCGGCCCAGTTGGTATAGACAGTCTGGCGGCCGCAATTGGTGAGGCAAGGGATACGATTGAAGACGTGATCGAACCCTATTTGATTCAACACGGATACTTGCAGCGAACCAACCGTGGCAGGATGGCTACCCAGACAACCTGGCGACATCTTGGGTTAACACCGCCCGCTGGTCGCACTGGCGACCAACCCTCATTACCGCTTTAAGCAGTCTCGCTGGCGATACACTGCAAGAGCATCTGCCCGTAGGCTTCGAGTTTACGTGTCCCTACCCCAGTGATATGTGACAGCTCGTTTAAGTCCCCGGGTCGCACAATCGCAATCTCACGCAGAGTGGCATCATGAAAAATCACGTAAGCGGGAACACCATGATCGCGCGCAACGGTTGCTCGCCACTGGCGCAGACTTTCATACAAAGCAATCGCACGATTCGGCAAATCCGGATGAAGCGGCTTGGGTCGCGGCGTACTGCCTTTCGCCACCTTTGCCGTCTCGCGTCGCAGCATCAGGGTCTGTTCGCCTTTCAAGACCTTTCTGGCGCTGTCAGTCAGGACGAGGGTGCCGTAACCCTCGTGATCGACCGTCAAAAACCCTTGCGCCAACAATTGCCGCAGGACACTGCGCCAATTTTGCTCTGAAAGCTCCTGGCCAATACCGAAAACGGACAAAGATGTGTGATCCTGCTCAATCACACGAGGGGTCTGTTTGCCCCTGAGGATATCGATCAAATGACCGGCGCCGTACCGCTGGCCGCGTTCATTCATCAATCGAAATACCGTAGACAGTAATTTTTGCGCAGCGACAGTTCCGTCCCAGGCATCGGGTGGCACGAGGCAGTTATCACAATTGCCGCAAAACTCGATAGTCTGACCAAAATACTGCAGCAGTCGCTGGCGCCGGCAATCAATAGCCTCGCACAAGCTCAACATTGCATCGAGCTGTTGAGCCAAGCGACGGCGAAACACTTCATCTCCGCTTGATTCGTCAATCATGCGGCGTTGCTGCACGACATCCTGCAAGCCATAGGTCAACCAGGCAGACGCAGCCAAACCATCCCGGCCAGCCCGGCCGGTCTCCTGGTAATAACCCTCAATCGATTTCGGCATATCGACGTGGGCGACAAATCTGACGTCAGGCTTATCGATGCCCATACCAAAGGCGATCGTTGCAACCATTACAACGCCGTCTTCGCGTAAAAACCGCGATTGGTTCTGTGATCGAAGCATCGCACTCAGACCGGCGTGATATACCAAGGCGGTAATGCCATGGGCACACAGAAATTCAGCAGTTTCCTCGACTTTGTTTCGTGACAAGCAGTAGACAATACCGGCGTCGCCTGCGTGCTCTTGCTGAATAAGACGCAAAAGCTGTTTACGTGCATCCTGTTTCTCAACGATTTGATAGCGGATATTCGGTCTATCAAAGCTAGAGACAAAGTGCTTGGCGTCATCGAGCGCCAACCGCTGAGCGATCTCGCCTCGAGTTAATGCCGTCGCCGTCGCTGTCAGAGCGATCCGGGGGATGTCAGGCCACCGTTCATGCAGGATGGATAAACCAAGATACTCGGGTCGGAAATCGTGTCCCCATTGTGAGACGCAATGTGCCTCATCAATGGCGAACAGGGCAATGCGACCTCTCGACAATAAATCGAGGCAACGATCTGTTAGCAAGCGCTCAGGAGCGATGTACAACAGATCGATCTCACCTTTTAAAAAAGCTTGTTCAACGTCGCGGCCTTGCTGCCAATCCTGTGTCGAATTTAAAAAAGCAGCGCGCACGCCGAGCTCGGTGAGGGCATCAACCTGATCCTGCATCAAAGCGATCAAAGGTGAAAGCACGACACCCACACCACTTCTAACTAACGCAGGTATTTGATAACAAAGGGATTTTCCACCGCCCGTCGGCATCAGCACCAAGGCGTCACCTCCGCTGATCACGTGATCAATAATCGCGGCTTGCTCGCCACGAAAAGACTCATAACCGAAGACGCGCTGCAAGACGTCAAGCGCGCTGTGCTCAGACATTCAAACGTTACCTGCAAAAGAAAATGACATCCAACAGTTTATGCTTCTGCGGACTAGTTTCAGTGGTGATAAGACAAAATATTTGGCAAACACTAGCGATTATTCAGTAACATCGATGCTTATGAATCCACGAATCAAATTGCTCGTTGTTGATGACGACCCTGCCTTACGGCAGCTACTCGCGGATTATCTCAACAAACACGACTATGACACCCTGATTGCGTCCGACGCCACTGATCTGGAGGCCATGATTCAGCGTTTCAGTCCAGCGTTGATTGTCCTGGACAGGATGATGCCTGGCATCGACGGTTTAGACGCCTGCAAACGATTGCGGGATGGCGGTGAAGACATACCTATCATCCTTTTAACAGCGAAAGACACGACTCAGGAAAAAATTGCTGGCCTGAAAGCGGGGGCTGACGATTATTTGGGTAAACCATTCGATCCAAGAGAATTGCTGGCTCGGATAGAAGTTATTCTCAGACGCAAGCAAAGCCACTCGCCCATACAGCAAGATAAGTCCGTCAGTTTTGGCGAATTCGTGTTTGACTATGCCAGCAGACAGCTTACTCGCGGTGAAGAAGTCGTCAAACTGACTGGCGGCGAAATCAATTTGCTGGAGGCTTTGGTCAAAAACCCAGGTAAAGCGCTGTCGCGCGAGCGACTATTATTGCTAGCTCGTGACGACGAAAACGGCGAACGCAACGATCGGGCAATTGACATTGCGATTTTGCGTCTGCGCCGAGTTATCGAGGTCGACCCGAAACAACCAAGATGGATACAAACCGTCTGGGGTACCGGCTACCGCTTCTCACCGTGAAATATTTTAGGCGCGTTCTCATGCTCTCTTTGCGAACGAGGTTGATTATGCTTGTACTGATCACTGCGTTGACAATGCAGGCGATCACCACGTACTGGCTTTATTTGTATCGTCGCAATCACTCTGACACCGTTGCGATGCAGCTGATAGCAACGACGATTCACACGATTCTGACTGCAGTTGAAGATTTACCAAGCCAGGAACGACTTGATTTCGTTAAACATGCAACCGGCGACCAGTGGAAAATCATCAGTGGACGTCTACCGTCTAATGTGTACTTCCCGCACCGAGCTCCCGCCAGCGAGACGGACGAGCAATCAATCACGATGGCAGAGGTGCGTCAAAGTTTGCAAGGTCTTGTTGTCAAACTGAAGACCGAACTGAGCGGTGGCACTCGTATCGCCCTCTCCCGTGGGTCTGATGGACAGCTCTTCGTTTCAATCAAAAATCCAAGAAGCGTTGACAGCCGGGCTATTCACCGAGATTGGTTAGTCATCCCGATTAACTTGATCGACCCGCCTGTCCAGATTCGGCTGGTGACCCTGTGGATGGGGGCACTCGCTGCACTCACGTTAGTCGCGCTCTGGTTTTCATGGCATATCACCCGTCCAATTACTCAGCTTATGGATGCGACCGACCAACTTGCGTCGGGGCAGCCCAAGCGGGTCAAGCCCACGGGACCGACTGAGACTCGAATATTGGGAGAGCGATTCAATGGCATGCTGGATGCTCTGGCATCTGCCGAATCAGTCAAACGAACGCTACTGGCTGGATTACCCCATGACCTTAAAGGCCCGATGACGCGCATGTGGTTGCGCATCGAGATGTCCGACGACATTCTTTTGAAAGAAGGCATCAAGAGAGATCTGGAGGATATGCAGCACATCGCCGAACAATTTATTCAATATCTGCGAGGCACAGACGGCGCAGCCTACGATAGGCAAGCCATCCCCATGGATACCTGGGTCACTGAGCGGGTTAACAACTGGCAAAGTGCGGGTAGCGATGTCACCTTACTCGGCAGGCCGTATGCCTGTTTCGTCATGGGTGACTCACTGGCCTTATCTCGTTTGCTTGATAATTTGATTGAAAATGCGCTTCATCACGGCAGTCCTCCCGTACATATATCGCTTACCTCTCAAGGTCAAAACGCGGTCCTTCGAGTCATTGACCATGGCGACGGGATTCCTGAAAGCAAGCGAATAGAGGCGATTGAGCCTTTCGTGCGGCTGGATAAAGCCCGAACGCGCAGCGGTAACGTTGGATTGGGCTTGGCGTTGGCTGTCATTATCAGTCAAGCCCACTCTGGCTCCTTAACGCTTGGTCAAAGTGCCACCGGTGGTTTGGAGGTTCAGGTCAATCTGCCACTTATGGCGCCCGACCAAATAACGAGCGATAGCCCATCAAGTTAAAAAGAACCATGATTGGCACCGCTACAAAGGTAATCAACAAAATGAGTTTCAATGATCCAACGGCTGAAGCCGCATCCCAGATCGTCATGTTGTCCAGGATAACAAAAGGAAACATACTGTAGGCCAATCCACTGAGCAACAATACAAACAACAACACACACAGTGCGAACGGCATCCAGGCAAGCATCTGATATTTCGGCTTGGTCACACGTAGTAACCCCATATCCATACCGACAAAGCAAGCCAGCATCAACAGCCAAACCGGCATGGCTAGAACAAGTCGGGTCGTATTGCTCCATTTGTAGAAGATGGCCGGATTTGCCAATCCAAGTGCCACGGCGACAGCTACCATGCCGGCAGCCGCCCATCGAATTGCGTGCCTCGCCCATCCTGCCGCCCTTTGCTGAAGCTCACCCTGCAGACGCATGACTAGCCAGCACGCACCAAGCAGGGCATAGGCGGCAACCGTGCAAATTGCTAAAAACACACTGAACCAGGTTGAGTCGTTGCCTTGTTGATAGCCCGTGACAACCGAAGCCAACAAAAGACCGTGACCAATTGCGGTCAAAAGAGAACCAACCCAAAACCTTCTGACCCAAATCACCCTCTGCTCAGCGGGCGCGCGAATTCGAAACTCAAACGCCACGCTACGCAAGGTAGTGCCCAACATCGTAAACGTGAGAGGAACATATAAATGACCTAGCACCGCGGACCAACCAAGCGGAAAAGCGGCTAAAAATAAACCAAGCGCCAAAATTAGCCAAACCTCGTTCGCATCTCGCCACGGACTCAAAATGACCATCATGCGCGCACGCTCAGCCGAGGGAGCAACGCCCAGCAACAGGCCAACACCTACGTCAAACCCGTCAAAGAGCAAACCGCCCAAGGTCAATAAAAAAAGCATGCCCATCAATAGCAGAGGCATCCAGAAAGCCGCATCCGTAACCGCCATCCCCATCGAGCCTGCGAGAGTTGAAATCATGTTCGACCTCCGGGCTTTCGGACTGGTACGACGCCAAATCTGGCAGCGTGCCGCAACAAGGTTACAAAACCAAGCGTAAGTAGTCCATAGCAAACAATCATCGCGCCGAACCCCAGCATCAGCGTAAAAGCGTCAGTCTCGGTTGCCAAGTCCGCTTGCAACAACGTGCCCCACACCAGATAGGGAAAACGGCTGACGTCGACTAAGTTCCAGAGCGCCAGCCATGCTGCAACGGCTGCCCACGCAGACCAGACTGCCCACCTGAGCAACCATGCCGGATAATTTGATACGTCTGGTCCTGTGCGCTTGCGATACCAGGCTGACACGATCAACAAGCAAGCTATTGCGGCGATCAAAACAAGCGCAAACCTGGCTAACCAATACAACAATTCAACTGGAGGCGATTGTCCGTCGGGCAATTCAAGGCCTCTGATCGTTCCATCAGCATTTCGGCCTAACCAACGAGTGCTGAGCGTAGTACTCACGGGGGACGGGTGCTCCAGATAGCCCATCACAGCTGCCGCCGCTGCTGGCCGATACTGAGCAACCAGGCGCTCATTGCCATCAATCGCAACACCAAGTATCAGCAAACTTACGATTGCCAACCAATAAGCGGTAACGACGGTCGCCCGCTCACCGTCTTCCAGTGGCCGGCGCAATGCTTGCCAGGCCGAGACACCGATTAACAAAAAAGCGCAAATTAATCCTGCCCCAGAAAAAAATAGCAACACTTGCCAACCTAGTGATGCATTGAATACCACCTCGACCCAGTCAAACACCTGGTAGCGGCCGTCGATCAGGGTTGCGCCATCGGGTGTATGCGTCCAGGATTGCAAAACAAGCCCCCAAAACACCGTAGCACTCAAACCAACAGACACCATAAAAATACTAAATAAGTGACCCAAAGGCGAGGCGCGTTTTTGGCCGAATAGCATAACCCCCAAGAAGACCGCTTTGATGACAAAGAACGTCACAATGCTCGCAGCGAGCAGAGGGCCTGCCACGTTGCCGATTCGTTCGAGCAGACTGGGCCATAAGGTTCCGAGCTCGACCAAAAACGGTAGCGCACAGCCCAGGGCGATGATGAGCGTCAAGGCAAAGATTCGGGCCCAAAAGCGATAGGCGGCCTGCCAACCGCCATCAGAACGCCGAATGGATCGCCAGCGCATGAAGACAAGCAGCCAACCCAACGCTGTCGCAAGCGCCGCAAACAAAACGAGAAAGTTCAGGCTGAGGGTAAATTGCGCCCGCGCCATCCAAAGTGCGGAAATTTCCATGATCGCGCATAGTGTAGTCGGCAACGTGGCAAAATGTGTCTTTTGCTAGCAAAGAGTGACCCAGAAAACCGTATGACGTCCGATTTCGCCCCATCCGCAACTGCTGCCACGACTAACTTTCTTCGCAATATCATCGAGGATGATCTGGCAACGGATCGTTTCGCTCAAAAACGTTGGGCAGACGCACCAGCCACGGCTAGCTCCTTGGCGACAGCGCCATTGGATGCTGCGCGGATTCGAACACGGTTTCCTCCCGAGCCGAACGGCTATCTGCATATCGGCCACGCTAAAAGTATCTGCCTGAACTTCGGTTTAGCACGTGATTACGATGGGATCTGTCATCTGAGATTCGACGACACGAACCCTGAAAAAGAAGATCAGGAGTACGTAGACGCCATTATGGATGCGGTCAAATGGCTGGGGTTCGACTGGAAAACAAACACCAGAGAACATCTCTATTTTGCCAGCGACTACTTTGAGTTGATGTTCACCTTTGCTCGATCGCTCATTAGCGGAGGGCATGCCTACGTCGATCAGCAAAGTCCAGAAGAAATGCGCAATATGCGCGGCACCCTGACTGAACCGGGCAAAGATTCACCTTGGCGCGACCGCCCGATCGAGGAATCCGAACGCTTGTTCGATGAGATGCGTGCTGGTATGCATGCTGACGGCAGTATGGCTGTGCGTGCCCGAATCGATATGAGGTCTCCTAACATCAACATGCGTGATCCAGTTATTTACCGGATTCGTCATGCTGAACACCACCGCACGGGGACTAAATGGTGTGTCTATCCGATGTACGCCTTTGCGCATCCCATTGAAGACGCTCTAGAAGGCATTACCCACAGCATCTGTACGCTCGAATTCGAAGACCAGCGTCCTTTTTATGATTGGACACTCGCGCATCTGAGGGATCTGGGACATTTGTCGGCACAGCTTCCGCAGCAGTACGAGTTTGCTCGCCTGAATGTGAGCTATATCGTCACCAGCAAACGCAAGCTGCTCCAACTGGTCAAAGACAATCACGTGGAAGGTTGGGATGATCCGCGGATGCCAACTCTGGCAGGACTGCGACGCCGCGGCTACACAGCATCCGCTTTGCGTTTGTTCTGCGAGCGTACTGGCGTATCGAAATCCAATTCACGGATAGATTACGCTCTGCTGGATCAAGCTTTACGGGAAGATCAGGATCCGGTCGCGCGCCGCTCAGTCGCCATTTTAAAACCGCTGAAACTTGTCATCACCAATTTTCCGGCTGACAAAGTCGAAACTTGCCATGCGGCAAACAATCCCCACGACGAATCGGCTGGACAACGTGAGTTTCCCTTCACTCGCGAGCTCTGGATCGAAGAGGAAGACTTCGCAGAAGTGCCTCCTCCAAAATATTTTCGTCTGTTCCCCGGGAACTCGGTACGTTTGAAATATGGCTACATCGTCACGTGCACGGGTTGCGTCAAAGATGAAGCTGGGCGAGTGATTGAAGTTCACGCGGAATATAACCCCGAGACCAAAAGCGGGACTGCGGGCGCAAATTCAGTGAAAGTGAAAGGGACCATCACCTGGATCAGCACGCTGAGCGCGATTGCAACTGAATTTCGTCTCTATGATCGGCTGTTCTCCGAGCCCTTCCCTGACGCAGGCGATCGGGATTTTCTGACTTGCCTGAATCCAAACTCCAAAGAGGTTGTTCACGGCTGGCTTGAGCCCGGTACGGTTGCAGAAAAAGGCGTGCTGTGGCAATTTGAACGCTTAGGGTACTTCACGCCGGATTTACTGGATTCAAGTGCGTCGGCACCTGTTTTTAATCGGACCACCACGCTTAAAGATACTTGGGCAAACTCATGACAAACGAAACACCCGCCCTGGATTTCAAGAGCGCGACGCTCTATGCAATCCGACTGGTGCTCAATAAAGGCGACACCGAGGCGTTGCTCTCGACCTTGGACAAGCGCATGAAAGAGTCCAGTTCGTTTTTTGAAGACGAACCTGTCGTGATAGACGCAACGAATCTTGAGGGGAATATTGACTGGGGCAAGCTGCTCAATGCCTTGAAATCCCACCGCCTACCGGTCATTGGTGTTGCAGCGAAAGGCGAGCATTTAGTGACAGCGAAAGCCTTTGGCTTATCCGAAGTTGACCTCGCATCGAGTCCGATCAAACCGGTAACCGAGCCACACGCTGCTGCCACTCAAACTCAAGCGAAGGCAGACAGCCCAGTGCCAGCGGTTTCGTCGGCTCAAAGCCCAGCTGCGCCGTCAGCTTCAAAAAGTGAACCGGTTCAGACCATGGTGGTTCATGGTCCTTTGCGCTCGGGGCAGCGTATTTATGCGCGTCAGCGAGATCTGATTGTCATGGGTCTGGTGAGTCAGGGAGCTGAAGTCATTGCGGATGGCAATATCCATGTTTACGGTCCCCTGCGTGGCAAAGCGATGGCGGGTGCGCTGGGAGATCTGCACGCCCGGATTTTTACCACTCAGTTCGAACCTGAGCTCGTTGCTGTGGCTGGTGTATACCGTGTCGTCGACGCAAAATTGTCCGCAGATATTCACAAAAAGGCTGCGATGGTCTCTCTGGATGGGCAAGCGCTGAAAATTGCGCCCCTTGATCAGTAAGATACACTCTCTGTCATTGAATTCGTTTTCTTTTACCAGCAATTTTTTATTTCATTCACATAAGGTTTTAGCGTCATGACTCGTATTGTGGTGGTGACTTCCGGCAAAGGCGGTGTTGGCAAAACAACGACTAGCGCCAGTTTCTCTTCAGGTTTAGCCCTTCGTGGTTTCAAAACAGCTGTCATCGATTTTGATGTGGGCCTTCGCAATCTTGATCTGATTATGGGTTGCGAGCGACGAGTAGTTTATGACTTCGTCAATGTGATCACAGGCGAAGCAACGCTAAATCAGGCATTGATCAAAGATAAAAATCTCGAAAACCTGTTTGTGTTACCCGCCTCTCAAACTCGCGACAAAGACGCGTTGTCTAAAGAAGGTGTTGAGAAAGTCATCAACGACCTGAAAGCCATGGGTTTTGATTACATCGTGTGTGACTCACCTGCAGGGATTGAGACAGGCGCCTTGCTCGCAGCCTACTTTGCTGATGATGCCATTGTCGTGACCAATCCTGAGGTTTCTTCCGTACGCGACTCAGATCGCATTCTGGGGATTCTTGCCTCGAAGTCTCGCCGCGCAGTCGAAAGCGATGATCCAATCAAAGAGTATCTATTACTTACTCGCTACAACCCAAAGCGTGTTGAAGACGGCGAGATGCTGTCTTTACAGGATATTGAAGATATCTTGCGTATCAAACTGATTGGTGTGATTCCAGAGTCAGAAGATGTTTTACAGGCGTCGAATCAAGGTTTGCCTGCGATTCACCTGAAAGGCACCGCTGTGTCAGAGGCCTACACAGATGTGGTCGCTCGGTATCTGGGTGAAGAAAAGCCTTTGCGCTTCGTCGATTATGAGAAGCCAGGCTTGTTCAAGCGTATTTTCGGAGGCAAATAATGTCTTTTTTGTCTATGCTGCTTGGGCAAAGAAAAACCTCTGCCAATGTCGCCAAAGAACGCCTCCAGATCATTCTTGCTCACGAGCGCGGCTCCTCTAATGCGTCACCTGATTATTTGCCAGCTCTGCAAAAAGAATTGATCGCAGTGATTTCAAAATACGTCAATATCAACCCTGACGACATCACGGTTCAACTCGAAAACCAGGGAAATCTCTCTGTACTTGAAGTCAAGATCGAGATGCCGCAAAAATAAAGGTGAACAAATCTGCCCCTTTTCAGGGGCGGATCAGTTTACTGAGTGCCTGCACGACATCTGCCGGTATCGACACCGGGCGGTTAGTATGCCGATCAACATAAACATGCACAAAATGACCCTCGGCACTCGCTGAATCTTCGTCATTTTTGAAAATACCGAGTTCATACCGAACGCTGCTGTTGCCTAGTTTGGCAACTCGTAAGCCGACATGCACGGTATCGGGGAAAGCCACTGACTGATGATAGCGGCACTGCGTCTCAACCACCAGGCACAAAGTGGGTGAGTGTTGAGGATCAAGCACCCCTTGCGCGATCGAATAACCGGTCACGCAAGTGTCGAAATAAGAGTAATAAACGACGTTATTGACGTGCCCGTAGACATCGTTGTCTTTCCAGCGAGTCGTAATTTCGCAAAAATGCGCAAACTTGTCGCGCGTTTCGGGAAGCGGTCGACTCATCTGAGCGCCTTGTAACGCAAACGTTTAGGGGCTGCGCCTGCTTCACCGAGACGACGCTTTTTATCTGCTTCGTACTCTTGGTAATTACCATCAAAGAAAACAACTTGGGAATCGCCTTCAAAGGCAAGGATGTGCGTTGCGATCCTGTCGAGGAACCAGCGATCGTGACTGATCACCATCACGCTGCCTGCGAATTCAAGCAAGGCGTCCTCAAGCGCACGCAAGGTTTCCACGTCAAGATCGTTTGAGGGTTCGTCCAGCAACAAAACGTTGCCGCCTTTGATCAGGGTTTTAGCGAGGTGCAATCGACCGCGCTCACCGCCAGATAGCTGACCGACAGTTTTGTTTTGATCGCCACCCTTGAAGTTAAACCGACCCAGATACGCACGGGCGGGCATTTCGAAACGGCCGACTGTCAACAAATCTGCACCATCCGAAATCGTATCGAAAACTGTTTTTGCATCAGGTAAAGCATCGCGTGACTGATCCACAAACGCAATGTTTACCGTCTTGCCCACAATGACTTCACCGCTATCAGGCGTATCCTGACCTGCAATCATTCTGAATAAAGTCGACTTACCCGCACCGTTGGGCCCGATAATACCGACGATCGCGCCTGGCGGCACTCTAAAGCTCAAGTTATCAATCAGAAGCCGGTCGCCAAAGGCTTTACTCACATTTTTGAACTCAAACACCTCATTGCCCAGGCGCTCAGCCACAGGAATGAAGATTTCCGAAGTCTCGTTACGCTTCTGATAGTCGTGTGACGACAGTTCTTCAAAACGCGTCATCCTAGCTTTGGCTTTAGCCTGCCGCCCTTTCGCGTTTTGACGAACCCATTCGAGCTCTTTCTTGATGGTTTTTTGACGAGCAGATTCGGTTGCCTCTTCTTGCTTCAGGCGCTCGTCTTTTTGCTCAAGCCATGAGCTGTAATTGCCTTTCCAGGGGATACCGTGGCCACGGTCCAATTCAAGAATCCATTCAGCCGCATTATCGAGAAAGTATCGATCATGGGTGACGCCAACGACGGTACCAGGGAATTTTTTCAGGAAAACCTCAAGCCACTCAACACTCTCGGCATCCAGGTGATTGGTTGGTTCGTCGAGTAGCAACATGTCCGGCTTGGACAGTAACAGCCGACACAAGGCTACTCGGCGCTTTTCACCACCAGACAGCTTGCCTACGTTGGCATCCCAGGGCGGCAGGCGCAGCGCGTCGGCAGCGATTTCCATCTGTGTATCAGTATCATCGGCACCGCTTGAGGCTGCTGCGGAAATGATAGCCTCAAGGTCTGCTTGCTCAGCGGCTAAGGCGTCAAAATCGGCATCTGGTTCTGCATATGCCGCATAAACTTCATCAAGTCTTTTGCGAGCAGCGACCACTGCCCCCAGCCCCTCTTCGACGGCTTCACGAACGGTATGATCCGGATTGAGTTTAGGCTCTTGCTCAAGGTAGCCGATGTTCAGACCCGGCATAGGCACGGCTTCGCCCTCTATCTCTTTATCAACACCCGCCATAATTTTTAATAATGTTGATTTACCTGAGCCGTTCAAACCAAGCACGCCAATCTTCGCGCCGGGGAAGAATGATAGGGAAATGTCACGCAGAATCTGACGCTTGGGCGGCACGATTTTGCCAACCCGGTGCATGGTGTAAACGTATTGAGCCATTTTGATTGAGCACACAAATAACAATGAGACTGGCATTGTAGAGCTTAGTCTGTGACAGGGGAATGCCAGAGGACTATCATAGGGGGCTGATAATACTGTGCCCTTTCTGGGAAGCCTTAACCATGACTAAATCTGATTTCACGCTTAATTTCACCGAAGAAGAACTGATCATGCTGGGCAAAACTGCTGACGGTCTCAGTGCCTACATGGGCAAGTCAGTGTTAGCTGAAATTGGCATGGATGACGAGGCCGAGTGGGTGATTTTTGCTATCCCGCTTGGGGTAGATGAAGAACATGACGAAACCGCTGTGCATGTGCAAATGGGCGGCCCCGGCGCCCGTTTCGTTGGTGGACGCGGCGGACTGGATCTGGACACAGACATCTACGATTGCCGCTACCTGTGGTCGATTCAGATTACCGATGATCCAGAGGCTCGCTTTGTGCGCCTGGATGAGCATGGCAACGAATTTGATTTCTCAAACGAGTTGGCCGAATTGCTTCCTTTTGAGACGACCGACGAAGAGCTGCCAGATCCAGATCTGGAACTTGCCGAAGATCTGGGCGACGATGCTGAGCCTGACGACTTCGAGAGTGACGACGATCTGGGAGATCACGGGCGTAGCGCACACAAAGGACCGCTGCACTAACTGAAGATCCTTGAACTTCAAATTACTGTGGCCATGCTTCTACGACGGCATGGCAAGCAACCTCAGCACCAGAGAATGTAGACAATATCGGCGCTTGCTGTTTGCATTTATCTCGCGCATGCGGACATCTGGGATGAAAGGTGCAGCCCGATGGCGGGTTAAGCGGATTGGGGACTTCACCTGAAACGGCGGTTCGCACGCTACCTTGCCCCGATATATCGGGAATCGCGGCCAGTAGCATTCTCGTGTACGGATGCTTGGGTCGTTCAAACAATTCATCCCTGTCAGCAATCTCAACAATACGCCCGAGATACATGACACCGACCCTATCTGCCATATGATGCACGACGGCCAGATTGTGAGAGATGAACAAATAGGTCAAGCCCAGTCGACGCTGTAAATCCTTCATGATGTTAAGCACTTGCGCCTGAACCGATACATCGAGCGCTGAGGTAGGTTCATCGCACACCAGAAAATCAGGGTTGACGGCCAAGGCGCGTGCAATGGAAATTCGCTGACGTTGACCGCCTGAAAACTGGTGTGGATACCGGTTTCGGTCGGTGGGATGCAAACCAACTTGAATGAGCAATTCGTCGACTCGCCCGGCGCGCTGATCCGCGGTCAAGTCTGTGTGTGCCAGCATCGGTTCGGCAATGATCCGACCCACCCGCCAGCGTGGATTCAAGCTCGCATAAGGATCCTGGAAAATCATTTGCAACCGCTTGCGCATCGCCAAACCACCAGGCTGCTGCATACGATCGAGCGATTCACCATCGAATTGGATACGTCCGGTTGTGAGCGAGTACAGACCAACCAACAAACGAGCCAGAGTAGACTTACCACAACCCGACTCGCCAACTAAGGCGAGTGTCTCGCCTTTTCGTATGCTGAACGAAACACCATCGACCGCTTTTAGCGTTGCACGAGGCTTACCAGCGAAGACTCTCTCAATCCAGGGCGGCGACACATCGAACCAGCGCGCTGCATTAGTGACTTCAATCAATGCGTGCTGATGCTTGGTCATAGAGTCATTCTGCTCAACGCTCACGACAACTCCTTATGCAACCAGCAAGCCGCACGGGAGGTGCTGGTTTTAAATAACTCAGGGCGGTCCTGTTTGCAAACTGCCATCACTTGCTGGCATCTGGGATTGAAGGCACAGCCCTCAGGGATGGCATTTAAGCGCGGCATGGCTCCATCAATCTGCGCCAGACGCTCAACGTGGCGATTTACCGAAGGGATAGCACCCATTAGGCCTGCCGTGTAGGGGTGTTTGGGGTCACGGATCAAATCCTCCACTCGCCCTTCTTCTATGACCCGCCCGGCATACATCACGACTACACGATCTGCAGTCTCTGCTATGACACCCATGTCATGAGTAATCAGCATCACCGCCGCACTGTGCTCGCGACATACTTTCTTGAGTAACTCGATGATCTGTGCCTGTATCGACACATCAAGCGCTGTTGTTGGCTCATCTGCAACAATCAACTTTGGTTCTGCGGCTAAGGCCAGAGCAATCACTACTCGTTGCCGCATGCCGCCGGAAAACTGATGAGGATAATGATCAATTCGCTCGCGAGCGGCAGGTATACCGGTCGACTCAAGCAGTTCAACCGCACGCTGGCGCGCCTGAGATCGAGTCAGGCCTAGATGGGTCTCAATCGTCTCGATTAATTGCCGGCCTACGCTATAAAGCGGGTTTAAGGATGTTAACGGGTCTTGAAAAATCGCACCGATCTCGCGCCCTCTGACCAACCGCATCTGATCGTCGGAAAACTGATCGATTCGACGACCGGACACCCAGACCTCGCCAGACGAGATGCGCCCTGGTGGCTCAAGTAAACCTATGATGGCGGCGCCAGTGAGTGATTTGCCAGCACCCGATTCACCCACGACTCCCAGCACTTCTCCGGGCCTTATTTCAAACGACACGTCGCTCAATGCCTGCAAGGCCCCTCGACGTGAGGGGAATTCAACGCTCAGGTTTTTGAGTTCGAGAACGGGATGCATGGATCGATTCAACTCAAACGCGGATTGAGTGCATCGCGCAACCAATCACCGAGTAAATTGACAGAGAGAACCAACAGCACAAGCGCGGCACCAGGAAAGATAGTGATCCACCACTCGCCCGAAAACAGGAAATCATTACCGATTCGAATTAAAGTCCCCAGGGAGGGTGTTGTCGCAGGGACCCCGACCCCCAAAAAGGATAAGGTCGCTTCTGTGATGATCGCTGTCGCCAGGTGCACCGTCGCCAACACGAGGACAGGGCCAAGAACATTTGGCAACACATGCCTGAACATAATGACAGGCGATGAAATCCCGATGATTCTTGCGGCCTGGACATATTCGCGATTCTTTTCAACCATCGTCGATCCCCTTACCGTGCGGGCATATTGCGGCCAGCCGGCCAGGGCAATGGCACAGATCAAAACAGGAAACGCGATGATTTCATGCAAGTTACCGGGGAAAACGGCACGGGCAATCCCATCAATTAACAAGGCAATCAGGATGGCAGGAAACGATAACTGAACGTCAGCGATTCGCATAATGGTTGAGTCAATGGCACCCCCTGAATATCCAGCAATCAAGCCCAGTGAAATACCCAGCATAACGGCGCCCACAACAGCCCCTGCACCAATCAAAAGCGACGATCTCATCCCGTACATGAGTGCTGAGAGAATGTCACGACCCTGACCATCAGTACCCAGCAAGTACTCCGCTGTACCGTCTGGCAACCAGATCGGGGGCTTCAAGGCGTCGAGAAGATTCAGCGTACCCAGATCAAAAGGATCGTAGGGCGCAATCCATGTCGCCCCCACCGAACAAACCAGGAGCAAGACCAAAATCAACGTCGCAGCCACTGCTACGGGCGAATGCCGCCAGGACCAGACAAAATCACTATCCCAAATACGAGCAAACAGGCGCTTCATTAATGACCACCCCCTGTTCTACCCAAGCCTGCGCTCAAGCGAGGATCCACAACAAAGTAGAGCAAGTCCACAAGCAAATTGATCACAACAAAGATGAGAGATATCAGACACAAGTAGGCGGCCATCACAGGGATATCAGCGAACTGAACAGCCTGAATAAACAACAAACCCATCCCGGGCCACTGGAAGACGGTTTCGGTCACGATGGCAAACGCGATGATCCCACCCAACTGTAAGCCCATGATCGTGATGACAGGCACTAGCGTATTTTTTAACGCATGCCCAAAGTGAATCGCTCTTTTGGTCAGACCTCTGGCACGCGCAAATTTTATGTAATCAGTACGCAGTACCTCGAGCATTTCGGAGCGAACCAACCTGAGCACCAGCGTCATCTGAAAAAAGGACAGCGTAATCGCTGGCAAAATGAGGTGAGACCAACCAGTGCGCGTGAGAAAGCCTGTTGACCAAAAACCGAGTTGTACGACGTCACCACGCCCATAACTGGGCAGCCAGCCCAGCAACACAGAAAAGACCAGTATGAGCAAGATCCCAATCAAAAAAGTCGGTAGCGACACGCCCAGCAAAGACAGCGCCAATAAGGCTTGCGAGAGTTTACCGTTGCGTTTTAGCGCGGTGTAGACCCCGAGCGGCAAGCCAACGAAGAGCGCAATGACCGCTGCCGAGAGCGATAGTTCGAGTGTGGCCGGCAGTCTATCGCGCAAAAGACTGGATACCTTCTGTCCCTGCCTCAGGGACAGACCGAATTCGCCCTGCACTGCGTGCGTGACGAAATGATAGAACTGAACAATGACCGGCTGATTAAGGCCAAGCTCTTGCCGCAATCTTGCCCGATCAACATCTGTCGCATCCTGACCCAACATGATCGTGACTGGATCGCCGACATATTGAAACATCACGAAAGCCAACAGCGCTACCGTCAACATGACGGCAACCGACTGCAACAAACGGCGCACGATAAAAGCAAACATGCAATCTCACAAAACGGCGTGCACGCTAGCTTTCGCGCACGCCGACAGGGTCACAACAGCGGCATCAATCGATGACAATCCATTCGATAACTGGCCGGTTGGTCGCCCGGTGAACCGCGTTGACATTCTTTTTCATGGCCCAGGGGATGACTTGGTCATGCAGGGGCAAGGAGCCAAAATCCTTGCTGAACAGGGCAAAAGCTTCGTGGATCATGTCATCGCGCTTCTTTTCGTCAGTTTCATTTTTGATCGCGTCAATCAATTGATCTACTTTCGGATTGGCATAGTTGCCGTAGTTAAAACTACCGTTAGCGCCTTCACCTTTGCTGTGAATCAGTGCCTCAAGCGTATAGAAAGCGTCAAAGGTTGGAACGCCCCATCCGAACAGATAAGCGCTCGTATCCAAACCAGCAACTTTGGGGAAGAACTGCGCTCTCGGCATAGCTGTTACGCTGGTTTTCACACCAACCTTGGTCCACATCGCCGCGACTGCCTGGCAAATCGCTTCATCATTGATGTAGCGATTGTTCGGACAATCAATCGTCAAATCGAACCCTTTCTCGTAACCAGCGTCCTTTAACAACGCTTTTGCCTTATTGACGTCGTAAGGGATGCGTGTTGCCATTTCTTTGGTCCAGCCATGAACCTGAGGGGCAATCATCGCACCAGTCGGCGACGACATCCCGCGCATCACCGCTTTCTTGATTGCCTCGATATCGATAGCGCGATAGAGTGCCTCGCGAACCCGCACATCTTTCAAAGGATTAGCACCTTTGATGTTGCTGTATTTGAGTTCAGCGCTTTTTTGATCCAGGCCGATATAGATGGTGCGATTCTCGTTGCCATCAACGACTTTGACTTGCTGGCGTAAGCGATCCATGTCTTGCGTTGGCGGATCCAGGACGAAATCGATTTCACCCGACAGCAAGGCCGCTGTGCGCGTTGCGTTCTGCTTAATCGGGGTATAAATGATCTCGGTCACATTGCCTTTTTTGGTCGATTTGCCCCACCACTCCGGATTTTCGACATAGACCGTTTTAATGTCGACCTCGCGCAACTTCAGCATGTAAGGGCCAGTGCCCATGGCATGTCGAGCGGAGAAACTCTCTTCGTTTTTGTTGAAATCCTGGGGAACAACCGTATTGTTTTTTTCAGACCACGCTTTGCTCATCATGCCCAGAACGGTCAACTGATGCAGCAAGACCGGGTTAGGACCTGACAAGATGACCTCCAGTGTCAGCGGATCAATTGCCTTGGCATCTTGAATGCCTGCCACGTAGGATTTGAATTGAGACGAAGGCGCCATCGCGCGCTTGATTGAAAACGCAGCATCTTCTGCAGTAAACGCTGTGCCATCATGAAACTTCACACCGGGGCGCAGTTTGAAGCGCCAGAGCGTCGGGCTAACCTGCTCCCAGGAAGTTGCTAAAGCCGGGACAGGCTGGAAATTCACATCATCCGCAACCAGAGGATCGTAAACGAGCAAATTCGCTGTAATGTTGAGACCTTCATTCTGCGAGTAAGGGTCCATCGTCAGGATATCGCCCTGGCTGGCCCATTTAAAGGTCTTGGCAACGGATGGACTGGCAATTGCCGCTATCGAAAGGGCGATGGCAGCGATAAGAGTGCGACGCATTGAGGGCTCCTGATATCAGATGTCTGGTGATATTACCCGACCTCGATTCAGCCGCCAATGCCTATCCTCGCTAACTTGCCGATCAGTCAGGGCTTACCCTGCCGACAATCACAGTCAGGCATGACCTCGTGAAATATCTCGCCGGAAAGCCAGCCAACCGATAGGGTAAGTCAGCCAGATCAATAACACCGCCCAGGGCTTGATCACGCGGTAGGGGTCGGTTGTCTGAGCTATGGCAGTATCCGATGTCGTCAGAGCGCCTGCCGCGCGGGTCTTGAGCCTGGCTCGTTTAGCTCTGAGTGTGAAGCGCGTATGGCGGGCAGCTGCGAGAATAAAGGCCGACGGCCTTACCCAAAACCAGTTCAGATGATTGGTCAGCGTGTCGTGTGCCAACGCGCGCAAACCCTGAATACTGGCATCTGACAAAACGGGCTTGTCATCGGCGCGAGAAATTGAATCAGCCGAGTCGTAATAGGTTCGTAGAACAACGTTCACGAATCGTGTTTGATAGCCCGACTTGGCGATCCGCCACCAGATGATGCTTTCCGGCAAATAGCCATCAACATCCTCGGGGAAGGGATATTGACGCATGACATCGACGCGTTGAAAGCCGAATTTCTCACCCTTGATTTGATAACGCAGGATCATCTCCATGGGCGTGCTGTCCATCACATCCAGCGGATATTTCTGCCCGACAATGGTGCCGTCCGGACGTTCACAAAGCCCCGTAACTGCTGAAAATGAACCTCTTTTGTCTTGAGGGATCTCAAGCCAGAGCCTTTGCATGGTTGCAAGGGCATCAGGTCTTATGGTGTCGTCGCTATCGAGTACCACCAGCAATTCGCCTTGAGCGAGACGCACACCGTGATTAAGAGCGACTTTTTTATGGCTGTTTGGCTGCCATGCGTAGCGAACAGCGAAAGGTGCTTTTTGCTGGCATTGCTCAACCCAGACTCGCGTGTCATCAGTTGAGCCATCATCTACGATGAGCCACTCGAAATCCCGACAAGTTTGTGCGCACAGGGATTCGTACACCCTTGGCAACAGCGTGGCGCGGTTGTAGGTAGGGGTAAAGACAGTAAAAAGCAAAAGGCCCGTTTCTGGGCCTTTTTCTTGTGCAGCAAACAAACCGCCAGCACTAAACATTGCGCAAGTCTAGGTTAGCGCGCTTAAGTCTTGGACGCGGATGTTAGACGCGTTTAACTTTTTCGAGCATTTTGAACACGCCTTTTGGCGAGTTTGCGAACAGGCGCTTGAAGGCCTTGCCCAAACATTTACGCTCGAGCGTGTTGCGACGTGTACGTTTTTTTTCAGAAGCCATAACTTTCTCCAGCAGGGAACTGAGTATATTAACCTAAAACTATCTCCCCATACGCCATGGGGCATAAATGTCACGATTTAGCCCTATGATTGAAGCATGAATCCAACTATCAAAATCACTGGCGCACGCCAAAACAACCTCAAAAACCTGGATGTCACGCTGAATACCGGTGAGCTCACCGTGATTACTGGTGTCAGCGGCTCTGGTAAAAGCTCACTTGCCTTTGACACGCTTTATGCAGAGGGTCAGCGACGCTACGTTGAAACATTTTCCCCCTACGCGCGTCAGTTTCTGGACAGGATGGACAAGCCTCAGGTCGATCGTATTGAGGGTATCCTGCCTGCGATAGCCATCGATCAAACCAATCCAGTGCGTAGCTCACGCAGCACGGTCGGCACGATGACCGAGCTCAATGACCACGTAAAACTGCTGTTCGCCCGAGGGGCCCAATTACATTGCCGCGGTTGCGGCAAGCTGGTTTGCAAGGACTCGACCGGATCGATTCTCAAAGCCATCACAGCGCGAGCTGAAGAAGCCAATGATCCGCGACTCGTCGTGACCTTCCCGATTCAAGTCCCTGCCAATTTCACACAAGACGAAGTCAAAGGCTTTCTCGATCAGCAAGGTTACACACGAATCCATGCAGATCTTGCGACCGTGAATCCAGTCGCGCCTGCGTCTTCAAGTAAAGCGAGGAAATCAACCAAAAAAGCGACACCAGTATCGCTGAGGACCTTACTGGTTGTACAAGACCGTTTCAGGCTATCAAGTGCCGATCCATCCCGCGTCATGGAGGCTTTGGATATTGCCTTAAAAATGGGGAACGGTCTGGTCGCTGTTCACGCAGTGGACGACGACGGGCAAGACCTGCATCACTGGAAATTCAGTGACAAGTTGCATTGCGCTGATTGCAACATCAGCTATAGCGATCCCTTACCAAGCACGTTTTCCTTTAACTCTCCTTTGGGTGCCTGTGAAGCATGCCGGGGCTTTGGTCGCGTGATCGGCATTGACTTTGGCCTGGTCATCCCCGACGAGAACAAGACCCTTGAAGGTGGGGCTATCAAACCCTTTCAGACACCGACTTATAAAGAGTGTCAGGATGAGATGGCCAAGTACGCCTCACGCGCTAACGTGTCCATGAACACCCCCTGGAAGCACCTACCGCCCGAGCATCAGGACTGGGTTCTACACGGCGATCCTGCGTGGGTAGGAGGCAATCAAGCCTGGAAATCACAGTGGTATGGCGTACAGCGATTTTTTGGCTACCTTGAAAGCAAGTCTTACAAGATGCACGTGCGGGTCCTATTGTCGAAATACCGCAGCTATACACCCTGTCCCAGCTGTCACGGCGCACGTTTGAAAGCCGACGCCTTGTTATGGAAGTTGCAGGGTAGATCAGTGCAAGACTTGATGTTGATGCCCATCACGACCTTGCGTGATTTCTTCGAGAAACTGAGCTTTCCCGGCGCGATGGATGCCGCGATGGATCTGGTCATGACAGAGATTCGGGCACGGGTGAAATTTCTTTGCGATGTGGGCTTGGGTTATCTCACGCTGGATCGACAAAGCCGGACGCTATCCGGGGGCGAGGTGCAGCGCATCAACCTGACCACCGCTCTCGGCACTTCTCTGGTGAACACCTTATTCGTACTGGATGAACCTTCTATTGGTCTGCACCCACGCGACATTCACCGGGTTGTTGAAGTCATGCAACGCCTTGTCGTAGCTGGCAATACCCTGGTGGTCGTGGAGCATGACCCACAAGTCATGATCGCTGCGGATCGTATCATCGATGTGGGCCCGGGGCCGGGTGAGCGCGGGGGGCAGATCGTTTTTGATGGCACACCCGCAGCGATTAAATCGGCCAACACACTGACTGGCAAGTACATGGGTGGGATACTCAAGGTAGAGTCGCCACGACCATTACCTGTCGCCGACAATACGCCCCGGCTGTTGTTAGAGGGCGTCACTGCCAACAATCTTAAAAACATCTCGGTGAGCATCCCGCTTGGACGACTGGTCTGCGTCACAGGCGTATCAGGCTCAGGCAAGTCGACGCTTATTCAAGATGTGCTCTACCCTGGCCTGCTCAAAATCATAGGTAAACCGACTGAGTCACCCGGTGCGTTTGATCGCATCCTGGGGGCGGAGCAACTCGCCGATGTGGTGATGGTTGATCAGGCTCAAATCGGTAAAACAGCACGTTCCAATCCTGCTAGTTATGTCGGTGCCTTTGATCCCATTCGTAAATTGTTCTCGCAAGCGCCACTCGCACGTGAGCGCGGCTATACGGCGGGCACTTTTAGCTTTAACAGCGGAGACGGTCGCTGCCCCACATGTGGCGGGACGGGCTTTGAGCATGTTGAAATGCAGTTCTTGTCTGACGTGTATATCCGCTGCCCAGATTGTGATGGCAAGCGCTTCAGGCCTGAAGTACGCGAAGTCGAAGTCGAGCATTTAGGACGTCGCGCATCAATTGATGCCGTGTTAAACATGACTGTATCGGAGGCGCTTGAATTTTTTAAAGGGCTGCGCGATGTGCAGCTGGGGCTCGCTCCACTTGCCGATGTCGGACTCGAATACGTCAAGCTGGGACAGCCTGTGCCGACGCTATCGGGCGGCGAAGCACAGCGTTTAAAGCTGGCAGGTCACTTGGCCGAAGCCGCGCGCAGTGGGATATCGACAGCCAAAGTCGCAAAAAAGGGCAGTTTGTTTCTCTTTGATGAACCCACCACAGGTTTGCACTTTGACGATGTGTCGCGCTTGATGCGCGCGTTCAGAAAGTTGCTCGGTGCTGGTCATACGCTGCTTATTATTGAGCACAATCTCGACGTGATTCGCGCTGCAGACTGGATTATCGATCTGGGACCTGAGGGCGGCGACGTCGGTGGTGAATTGATCGTGTCGGGCACACCCGATGAGGTCATGGCACACCCCGTCTCGCATACAGGGGCAGCCTTACGCGAGTACGCAACGGCAATGACGCCGGATGCGATCGGTGGCACCGCGAATGCATCCTCGACTGGTTCAATGGCCCTGCGAGAAGCAGATTCAGGCCGCTCTTTGCAAACGATTATCAAAGAACGTCGTCGCCTTGCCACGCATATCGACATTCTTCACGCACGCGAACACAATCTCAAGAATATAAGTGTAAAAATCCCGCACGATAAATTTACTGTCATCACAGGCGTCTCTGGCTCGGGCAAGTCAACACTGGCTTTTGACATTCTGTTCAACGAAGGGCAACGACGCTACTTAGAGTCGCTCAACGCCTACGCCCGCGCCATCGTCCAGCCTGCGGGCAAACCAGATGTGGACGCGATCTTTGGTATCCCACCGACGGTCGCGATCGAGCAAAGAACAAGCCGCGGGGGTCGCAAATCGACTCTCGCCACGATGACCGAAATTCATCACTTTCTGCGCTTGCTTTACATGAAGCTCGGTACGCAGATGTGTCCGACCTGTCATGTGAGTGTAGAGCCCCAAAGTGCAGATCAGATTGTCGCCAAATTGCTGCGCGATCATAAAGGTCATCACATTGGGCTGTTGTCGCCTCTGGTCACCGCGCGTAAGGGTTTTTATACTGACTTGGCTAAGTGGGCAGCTGGCAAGGGCCATACCCACTTGCGTGTTGATGATGACTTTATCCCGACCGCGAATTGGCCACGACTCGATCGCTTTAAAGAACACACAATCGAGTTACCGGTTGCCGATCTGATCGTCAGTGCTGATAACGAGACTGAACTGCGCAAAGCGGTGCATAGCGCGCTTGAACACGGCCAAGGGGTGATGAGCGTAGTTTGGCCTTTGGGTCAATTGCGTACGGACTTGCACGCGAAGCTTGAACAACAGCATTTTTCGGTAAAGCGTGCCTGCCCGAGCTGCGGCACGAGCTTTGCAGAACCCGATCCACGCATGTTTTCTTACAACAGCAAACATGGGTGGTGCCAGAGCTGCTTTGGTACTGGCCTTCAGTTACAAGGCTTTGATGCTGAACAGACTGGTGAGGAAACCGCCTGGAACGCCTGGTACGAAGGCGAAACAAAAGCGTGCACGAGCTGTCTGGGCGCTCGATTAAATCCCATCTCGCGTGCGGTTATCTGGCGCGACAAGTCGATTGCTGAACTCGCCTCGCTAGCGGTAGCAGATGCCCACACGTTTTTTACTGCCTTGATCGCGAAAGGACGCGAGGCTGAGATCGCACGCGACATCCTGAGCGAAATCCGCAGTCGCTTGTTATTCATGCAAGAAGTCGGCTTGGGCTACTTGGCTCTGGATCGTGCGGCACCAACCCTGTCGGGTGGCGAGGCTCAACGGATTCGTCTTGCTGCGCAACTCGGATCAAACATGCAGGGTGTTTGCTACGTGCTGGATGAACCAACGATTGGCTTGCATCCGCGCGATAATCGTATTTTGCTGGGCGCCCTCACGCGTCTGGAAAAAAACGGCAACACCCTTGTTGTAGTTGAACATGACGACGATACGATTCGTCGGGCAGAACATGTCATCGACATCGGTCCTGGTGCCGGAGTGAGAGGTGGCCGTGTCGTCGCAGAAGGTAGCTTAAAAGACTTGATGGATTCCCCTGAGTCTGTGACGGGACACTATTTGAGACATCCTCTCAAGCATCCGCTGCAGCCAAGACGGGTGATTGATAAAGAAACCCAGATGATCACAGTCAAAGGTGCTCGTCTCCATAATCTGCGTCACGTCGATGCTCACTTCCCGATCGGTCGCTTAACCGTCGTGACAGGCGTGTCCGGATCGGGCAAATCCACGCTCGCCAGAGAGGTTTTGCTAGATAACCTGCACGCCGCTGTTCAGACTCGGGGTGAACCTCACTGGCAGGGCTGTGAGGCAATCGAAGGTTGGCAGGTGCTGGATCGAGTCCTGGAAGTTGATCAAACACCGATCGGTAAGACACCCCGTTCGTGCCCCGCCACTTACATCGGCTTTTGGGATGACACCCGCAAGTTATTTGCGGATACCAACGAAGCCCGCATCAGAGGCTGGTCCGCTGGCCGATTCTCTTTTAATACTGGTGATGGTCGTTGCCCGATCTGCGAGGGTCAAGGCATGCGCACACTTGAAATGAGCTTTTTGCCAGATATCAAAGTGCCATGCGATGCTTGTGGCGGTGCGCGCTTCAATACCGATACGCTGGCGGTTCGTATGCGCGACAAACACGCGGGTGAGGTATTGAATATGGAGGTCGATGATGCAGTGGAATACTTCGCCGCCCATCCGCGCATCCGTCATCCGTTGCAGCTGATGCAAGATGTGGGCCTTGGCTATTTAACACTGGGACAACCTTCTCCCACCCTGTCAGGCGGTGAAGCGCAACGTATCAAGCTGGTCACTGAACTAGCCAAAGCGCGGATGACTGAAGGTGTTATCACTACGGGCCGAGCATCGCGACTGCCACACACACTATATGTGCTGGATGAGCCTACGGTCGGACTATCGATGGCTGATGTTGAAAAACTGATACGGGTCCTGCACCGCTTAGTTGAAGCCGGCAACACCGTTGTCGTGATCGAGCACAATCTCGACGTGATCGCGGAGGCGGACTGGTTGCTGGATATGGGTCCTGAGGGTGGCGATGGCGGGGGTCAATTGGTGATTGAGGGCACGCCTGAGGAAATCGTGGCAGCACACGCGCGGTCTCACACGGGCGAGGTTCTGCAAGAATTTATGTCTCGATAGCCCGGTGGTACCCATGCGATCTGGATTTTCAAAATCAACCAAAAAAGAGTTGATACATCAAGCGGCCTGGCAAGAAAGTAAATGCCCCTGCAATAATCAAACCACCGACATAGGTGTAGGTCATCGCTTGCTTGTGCCCTTTAATGTTGCCTTTACGCGCAAAGTAGACACCCAACGCCAGTTGAGACAAGACAAAAAGGCTCAATAAATGAATGGGTGAGTAGCCCCAAAATGGGCTGGTCGGCCAAACGGCTTTGATCCAGAAAGAAGAAACTGAAATGACCACCATCATGATCACCCAGATCCAACCTAGTACCCGATGAGGTTGAGTTCCTTTGGGCCTGAGCAGTTGAAAAGCGCCTAGCACAAACGCGCTCAGTGCAAAAAAAAGATGGATCAGGGTCGCTAGACTTGCTTCTTGGAGCAGCTGAAGATTCATGAAATTAACCCAGTCGTTTCAGTCTCTCGAGAAACACCGGCCAAACCTCTGGGTTGGCCATCCGCGGTGCTTGTTGACCTTTTAACATAAGAGCAATCTGTTCAGCTGCCATGACAGCAGCATTACGACGAGCCTCATGCGTCACACCAGCCGTGTGATACGTTGCAACCACATTCGGCAAGGTCAAAAGCGCGTGGTCACGAGCAGGAGGTTCGACAGTCCAGACATCAAGACCAGCTCCTGACAAGTGCCCGTCTCTAAGGGCATCAACCAAGCCTTGCTCATCGTGAATCCCGCCTCGAGCCGTTGACAGAAAGACTGCGCCTGATTTCATGGCAAAAAACTGTTCACGACCAAACAGATTCAGTGTTTCGGGTGAACGTGGGCAATGAACTGAAATCACATCAGCTTGGGCCAGCACCTGCGCAAAGCTCATCGGGACTGCACCGCGCTTTTCGATTTCGGTCGATGAAAGATGAGGATCCGAGGCAATAACTTTCATACCAAAAGCACTTGCTAACGTTGCCACCCGCCGACCGATATTGCCGACACCAATCAGCCCGATTGTGAGGCCACGGATCTCTCGACCCATGAGATCTTCGCGAGTCGTATAGGCAGAGGCACGCATCACTCGATCCGACTCGGCAATGCGGTGTTTAAGCGACAACAACAATCCCATCGTATGCTCTGCAACTGAATCAGCATTGCAACCAGATTGGTTGACCACCAGCACGCCATGTCGAGTACAGGCTGCCAAATCAACCGGGTCATAGCCAGCCCCAGAGCTTGACGCACACAACAGGTCTGGGCATTGCTTCAGCAGATCCTCTGTCACCCAGTACTTCGACGGCACTTCATCGCGCGCTGCGCAAACGTGATAGACGTTTGCTTTAGACAACGCTTTGAAATTCACAGCGTCCTGGTCTGCATAGCGCAAAACTGTCAAGTCAACGGCCTCTTCTGCCGATAGCATTTCATCGAAAGCAGGATTCAGCCAAAAATCAAATCTGACTACGTTCTTCTTTTTCATTTTTTTGTCTCGTTTAAAACGCTGCATTCTAGTGTGCAGCTAGTTGACTGGAGCTGACCTCTCAAGCTCGTTGACAATAAGATCAAGCCGAGTCACTTACTTGCCTTTACTTGATAACCCCTTTTGCTCTCAAGGCTACCTCTACCCAGGATCTATCCAGCTTGCCTGCTGCAATACTCGCGAGAATGGTTTTCTCTTTTTTCTCAACCAGTTCCACTTCTTTGGCTAGGTCTTTGGCAATCGCCGGGGGAATAGCCAGCAGACCATCCGGATCACCCACAATAATGTCCCCAGGATGAACCACCATGCCATCGATAGATACCGTGACATTGATTTCACCTGGGCCTTCTTTGTAAGGACCGCGATGTGAAACAGACCGTGCAAAAACCGGAAACTTTCCCTTGCCAAGTGCCTCGACATCCCGAATTGGACCATCAATGACGATACCAGCTAGCCCGCGCTTCTCGGCGATAGCAGACATGATTTCACCGATGATGGCATTACGCACTTCACCACCCGCATCGACCACGATTACGTCGCCCGGAGCCGCGAGGTTCAAGGCCGCATGCACCATTAAATTGTCACCAGGGGCTGTTTTAACGGTGAAGGCGCGGCCGAGGATTCGCCCCCCTTTATGAAACGGACGAAGATGAGTCGTACCGTTGGTTCTGCTCATCACATCGCTGATATTTGCCACAGCAAAGCTTGCGAATTTTTTCACGAGTGCAGGAGACGCAGTGTGCTCATGCGTATGAATCTGAAAACCTAACTGCGACATGGCTGATCCTTTGGAGTTGAATATTGTTCTAGCTTAAGCTTATTTAACGCGCACTGACAAGGCACTGAGGATTAAGCTCGGTAATGGCCGTCAACCCCATCATGCCAATATTGCGAGCAATTTCTTGCTGCATGATCTGGATTGCATGATCGACACCCGCCCGTCCCGCCACCGCGGCAGCGTAATTGAAAGGACGCCCCAAAAAGACGGCCTTGGCGCCGAGAGCCAATGCTTTGACAGCATCACTGCCCCGGCGAATCCCGCTATCAAGCATCACGGGACCATCTTTGAACGCATCGAGAACCTGAGGCAATACGCGCAAGGGTGCAGCCGCTCCGTCAATCTGACGCCCGCCATGGTTGGAGACAATAATGCCGTCCATCCCGTACTGCCGGCAAAGAGCAGCGTCAGCGGGATTTAATATGCCTTTGATGACCATAGGACCTTTCCAGCGAGCGCGAATCAATTTGACATGCTCCCAGGAGAGGTGGCCGCGAGTTGAAAAATCACGCATCACTGTTTTAGACATGATGGGTGCGCCACGTGTCGCAAACGAATTTTCGAAATGCGGCATGCCATGTTTGACGATGGTTTTGAGAAAAGTACCAAACAACCAGGTGGGATGAGTCAAGCCATCCCAGGCCAAACGCAAACTCGGACGAAGCGGTGTTGAAAATCCTGTGCGGACATTATTTTCACGGTTAGCGGCGACTGGCGTATCCACGGTAATCACCAAAGTTTTAAAACCAGCTGTAGCTACTCGATCAATCAGAGCATCTATCTGTTCTTGCTTAGCCGGCAGATATGCCTGAAACCACGCACTCGGCGCGGCTTGAGCAATTTCCTCCATAGGAATCAGAGATGAACCACTCATGATCATGGGGATATTTGCTGCTTGAGCCGCTTGAGCAAACACAAGATCACCTCGATAAGCCGACATGGCGGTAATACCCATGGGAGCCATGCCAAACGGCGCGGAAAACGTTTGGCCAAAGAGTGTTACCTCGGTATTGCGCCTCGATACATCTACTAAAACTCGCGTAGTGAATTCGTAATCCATGAATACGTCGCGATTAGCCTTTAAGGATTGCCCATCCTCACACGCACCTGCGACGTACCCGAAGATAGGACGAGGCAAGCGTTTTTGTGCAAGTTTTTCGAAATCAGCAAGAGACAGAACTTGCGACAATATTCTTGGCGTCTTAACTTGATCTGGCATGGTCACTCTCTTCTTTTGAATAAGCGATGAGCTCGCCTTTTTGTTTAGTGAGTCGTCAGCACTGCTTGGGAAGCTAGTATTCGTTTGATTGCCTCGTTCGCTGCAACGAGACCCATTGTCGCAGTGACAGTAACGCTAGAACCGTACCCTGCGCAAGACAGACCTTGTGGTGACGTACGGTCTAGATTGGAATCTGTCCCACCCCAAGCTGGGGGCATGACGGTCGGTTGATCCACCCACAACACACTAACGCCCATCTTAGGCAAGCGTTTAAGCGACTTGCCACCAGCGCCACCGCCCCTTGCAAAGCCATGATCCTTACGCAACGTATTGCGCAGGCGGCCGAGCAAGGCATCGTGGGTCGCTAAAGACAAATCACCGGACCGAAGCGCCAATGGGTCGGTTTTGCCTCCCGCCCCACCACAGACGATCAGGGCTTGCTTACGCTCACGCGACTGCAACACCATAGCGACCTTTGCCGCGATCTGATCGGCACAGTCAAGCACGACGGTCAGATCCGGACCGAGCAACTGTGCAACATTATCGGGACTCACAAAATCATCAATGAGGGTCAAGTTGCAAGCCGGATTAATCTGCTGAATACGAGCCGCCATGGCTAATACCTTTGATTGTCCGAGCGTTTCACTTAAGGCATGCACTTGTCTGTTGATATTCGATTCCGACACGTGATCGAGATCAATCAAAGTCAAGGATCCGACCCCGCTTCGCGCCAAAGCTTCGGCCGCCCATGATCCCACGCCCCCTATCCCGACAACTGCAACCCTCGCTTGCTGCAACGCAACACCAACATTGCTGCCGAACAAGCGGCTCAAGCCGCCAAACCGTCGCTCTGCATCGCTATCTGGCAAGGGGTTGGTCATGTGTCGCACTCTCTCTACGTGAATGCTGCATTTTTGCACGTTCATCATAAAAATTTGCTGAAGGCGCTCGACAGACCCGCGTCACAGGCAGACAATAGAGCGATAGATAATTAGCATGACTGACATTAACGCTTCTCACCATAAAATTTTGCACGTGTCCCCAGGGGCCGTTCCGTTGTGTCTCCTTCTCCCCTTGGTGCACATCGCAATATCTGGCGGACGAGTAGCCGTCACACTTAACGCCCTGCAACTTGGCCGTTCTACGTTTGAAGTCGGTTTACTGATCGCCGTCTTCGGCCTGTTGCCCATGCTGCTCTCGGTTAGTGCGGGTCGTCTGATAGATAAGATTGGCCCTTACCGGCCCATGCAAGTGTGCTCAACTCTGGTGGGCGCTGGCGTAATCTTACCCGTCATCTGGCAGGATTTAGTCGCCCTCATCATCTCGGCAGTATGCGTAGGCATTGGTCAAATGACCTTCCTCATCGCGATACAAGGCCAAGTAGGCCGCGGTAGCAGTGAGCAACGCCTTCGTAATTTTTCACTGCTCTCGCTCATGATTTCCATCTCGGGTTTTTTCGGGCCCTTGGTCGCCGGGATTGCTATCGACAATCTCGGCTATCGCTGGGTGTTTTTATTGCTGGGGATAGGTCCAGTGATTGCAGCTATGCGGGTGTACCACATGCGTCAAACGTTGATCGCTTCGCACAACCCTGCCCTTGCCAGCGAGGCAAAACAACGAGGTAAATTGTTTGACCTGTTGCAGATGAAAACGCTGCAGAAAGTCTTCGTAGCCAACGTCTTGCTTTCTAGCGCTTGGGATACGCATATGTTTGTGGTTCCGATTTATGGGGTCACGATCGGTCTGTCAGCAACGACGATCGGCGTAATCATTGCGTCCTTTGCTACAGCCACCGTAGGCGTGCGCCTGTGTTTACCGATCATTCAAAAGTACATCCCGCCCTGGCACCTGATTCATTTAGCCCTGATCGGGGCAGCATTGAATTTTCTTCTTTATCCATTTTGCTCTCAGGTCTGGTTGCTGATGTCATTGTCGTTTTTACTCGGCATTGCGCTTGGTTCGACTCAGCCCGGCATCCTTGCGCTGTTGCAACAGCATGCCCCGTCAGGGAGAGTAAGCGAAGCCTTCGGCCTCAGGATGGCCTTAGTCAACACGTCACAAGTCTCATTGCCACTTCTATTCGGGGCGCTCGGCACCGTCATCGGAGTCATGCCGTTGTTCTGGATTACCGCCATGGGACTTGGTGTCGCCCGCTGGGCTACTCGAAATGCGGGCAAAGCATCCGATCCTTCCAACGACATTGAGTACCTGGGCTAACCACCGTGAGCACGAATCAATCCAACGACTGCAAAGCCCCTCCTGCCGCGGATACGTTCAAACGATTAACTGACGAAGAGCGCGCAGTGTCCCTCGAAGCCACTCTGGCATCGCGTCAACCGGGCGAGGATCTATGGGTTTTTGGTTATGGATCACTCATCTGGAACCCTGGCTTTGATTTTGCCGAAAAACGCTTAACCAGTCTGCGTGGCTATCACCGTTCATTATGTCTCTGGTCGCGCATCAATCGTGGCACGCCCGAGTGTCCGGGATTGGTCTTTGGCCTCGACCGTGGTGGATCGTGCCGCGGCATGGCTTTCCGGGTGCTGAATAAAGATATTCCGCTGACTTTTAGCGCACTTTGGTTGCGAGAAATGGGTACCGGTGCCTATCACCCCCGGTGGATCAATGCTGATACCGAGCAGGGTCCCATTACCGTGCTCGCTTTTGTCATCAATCGTCAGGGCGCTGCTTATGTATCAGGGTTATCGCACGATGAGCAAGTGCGCATTGTGATGGATGCTCATGGTACCTATGGATCATGTGTCGACTATGTGATGCAAACGGCGCAAGCTTTGCTTGCCGAGGGTGTCTGCGACGAGCGGTTAAGTGCCCTGGCGGCAGAAATATTAAAACAACAACAGAATCCGGCTTAAAAACGCCCTGCCTGCCGCACGGTACACTAGCGGTTATCCTAGTGCCCTTCAGCGAATTCCTTAATCGAATCAACATGGATCAGACAAATGTCACTCGCAGATATCCGGCAAAGTTACGACAAGGGTCACCTCGTTGAGGAGCAGGCCAAGTCATCGCCTTTCGAGCAGTTCGACTTATGGCTCACCGAAGCCATTACGCAAAAACTGCCCGAACCAACAGCAATGACTTTGGCAACAGCCGACAGTCGTGGCTGGCCGTCAGCACGAATTGTTTTGTTAAAAGGTGCAGACTCAAACGGCTTTGTGTTCTATACCAATTATCAATCCCGGAAAGGGATCGAAATTGCTGCGCAACCGCGCGCTAGCCTGCTCTTCTTCTGGCAAGCCCTGGAGCGAGAAGTTCGCATCGAGGGGTTCATCGAAAAAACGACTGAACAAGAGTCAGAAGATTATTATCAAAGCAGACCACTTGGCTCTCGCGTTGGTGCAATCACCTCCGCACAAAGCCAGCCGACCACTATCGAAGCGCTAACCGCAAGAGCCGAAGCAGTTAAAGCGCAATACGGCGATCACCCGCCTCGGCCCAAGCACTGGGGTGGCTATCGGCTCAAACCAGATTATTTCGAGTTTTGGCAGGGACGACCGTCTCGACTACACGACCGCCTGATTTACACACCCAACGATCAAGGCCAATGGGCCATTGGTCGTCTTGCTCCTTAAAAGACGATGACTGCCACTAATCCAAGTTTTGACTCTGCATTTTTTCGCTCTGCGCTTGGGCGTTTTGCCACTGGCGTGACGGTAATCACGACAGCGGCCAATGAGGCGACAACTTTGACCGACCCGCCCGCACCAGCTGTGGGTTTGACAGCCAGTTCCTTTAACTCCGTTTCACTCGACCCTCCCTTGATTGTATGGAGCTTGTCCCGATCGTCTTCATCACTGGCCACCATGACCAAGAGCCAACGCTACGTAGTTCAAGTCATGGCTGCTCATCAAATGCCACTCGCCAACCGATTCGCGCGCGGTACGGCCTTCGAGCGCTTCGCTGGTATTGAGCTAACACACGCACCGGGCGGGACGCCGATGCTTGCTGAAGAACCAGCCGCTTGGTTCGAGTGCTTCAATCGCAGCCAGTACGACGAAGGTGATCACGTTATCTTTGTCGGTCAGGTCGAACACTGCTCGCACAGTAGCGCGATGCCACTGATCTATCACTCGGGTGGCTTCGATCTGACGCCTACAACACCGAACAACTCTCAGCTTAAATCCTAGTTAGCAGGGATTCCTCATGAGTGTAGATATCGATTGCATTGTCATTGGCGCGGGTGTGGTGGGTTTGGCTATCGCACGAGATCTGGCGCGTTCTGGCCGAGAAGTTATGGTGATTGAAACCGCAGACGGCATCGGCACCGGCACCAGCTCAAGAAACTCGGAAGTGATTCACGCGGGGATCTACTACCCCGCAAACAGTCTGAAGGCCAAACTTTGTGTGCGCGGCAAACAATTGCTTTATGCCTACTGTGACGAAAAAAAAGTACCCTATAAACGACTCGGTAAACTGATTGTCGCAACCAGCGAAGAAGAAATTCCCATGCTTGCGGCGATTCAAAATAAAGCTCGAGTCAATGGCGTTCACGACCTGGAGTTATTAACCTCAGCACAGGCTCAAATACTTGAACCAGCAATTCGATGCCATGCTGCGCTGTTATCACCATCAACCGGCATTGTTGATAGTCACGCTTTAATGCTGGCCTATCAAGGCGATGCAGAAAATGCTGGTGCTCAGTGTGTTTTCAACACTCCTTTGCTTGGTGGATCAGTCAGGGAAGCGGGCGGTTTCATGCTTCAGTTTGGAGGGCAGGAGCCGATGGAATTGAGTTGTAACGTCCTGATCAACTCAGCCGGTTTGCACGCGCCGTCGTTAGCACGACAGATCGCTGGCATTCCACCCGCAACGATCCCGACCGAATATTTATGTAAAGGCAATTATTTCTCGCTTCAAGGTCGCACCCCTTTTTCGAGGTTGATTTATCCTACACCAGGTCACGCGGGGCTTGGTGTGCATCTGTCACTGGATATGGGTGGTCAAGTGAAGTTTGGCCCGGACGTCGAATGGGTCGACAAAGAGGACTACTCGGTCGACCCGGCGCGCTGCAATGATTTTTACGATGCTGTCAGAGCATACTGGCCTGACATGAAAGACGGCACACTCACGCCGACCTACTGCGGTATCAGACCTAAAATTGCCGGGCCTAACGACCCAGCTGCTGACTTTATGATTGCTGGTCCAGCCACACACGGTATCCGTGGTTTGGTCAATTTATTCGGCATTGAATCGCCCGGCCTGACATCCAGTCTGGCCATAGCAGAAGAGACCATGACATGTATCGCAACGACTTCATCCTGACCCTGTCATGCCCCGATAGAACGGGCATTGTCTACAACGTCAGCGGACTGCTGCTCAAACATCAAGGCAACATCATTGATGCCCAGCAGTTTGGTGATGCGGAGACCAACAAGTTTTTTTTGCGCGTTCATTTTGAATTACCCGAAGGCTCGTCTGTCGAACTAGTCAAAACCGATTTTCTGATCCTTGCACCGCAATACGATATGCACTGGCAAATTCATGATGCCAAGCAAAAGGCTCGTCTGTTGATACTGGTCAGTAAGCAAGGCCACTGCCTCAATGATCTGCTGTTTCGCGTTCACTCTGGACAGCTGAAGGTCGAGATTGCCGGCATTGTCTCGAACCATCGAGATTTCGAATCCATGGCACAGTCCTACAGTATCCCTTTCCATTACCTGCCAGTCACACCAGCCAGTAAAGCAGAGCAAGAAGCCGATATTCTTGCGATTGCAACGCGTGAGCGCATTGACCTTGTCGTGCTGGCACGTTACATGCAGATTCTTTCACCCGAACTGTGTGCTGCGCTCGAGGGTAAAGCCATCAATATCCACCATAGTTTTTTACCTAGCTTCAAAGGTGCTCGCCCTTATTACCAGGCGCATGCCAGAGGTGTCAAAATTATTGGCGCAACCGCACATTACGTCACACACGATCTGGATGAGGGCCCAATTATCGAACAGGACGTGCAGCGCGTGGATCACGCCATGAGCGCGCAGGATCTGACTCAAGTTGGTAGTGATATCGAATCTCGCGTTCTGTCTCGAGCTGTGCAAAGCCACGTCGAGCATCGCATCCTTTTGAATAACCACAAGACCGTCGTCTTTAGATGAGCACCAGGCAACCGACTAAGCAGGCCGCAGAGCAACCGGTCGAGCTGCCCACAGAGCACCCCGTCCCCGATTCGCACGGCGTGAATTTATTTGAAGCTGATGCTGCGCGCGCAGTAATCGCGTGTTACCTGCCTAAAGACCTGCATGCCCACTTGGTGCCACACCTCAAGCGTCTGGGAGAACTGGCTGGATCCGTCCTGGATGATTTGGCGGGGGTCGCGGACAAAAATCCGCCAACATTAAGCGTGCGGACTCGTACAGGCGTTGACGCGTCACATATTCACAAGCATCCGGCTTACGTCGAGCTTGAGCGCTACGCTTACAGCGAGTTCGGTCTCGCGGCTATGTCACACCGAGGGGGCGTACTGGGTTGGGCCAAGCCTATGCCACCCGCTGCCAAGTACGCCCTAACGTACTTATTTGTACAAGCTGAATTTGGCCTGTGCTGTCCAGTCAGTATGACGGATTCGCTTGCAAGAACTTTGCGCAAGTTTGGCGATCCTGCATTAGTCGAACAGGTCCTTCCGCTGGTTACAACGCAGGACTTTGATGTCTTGCAACAGGGCGCCATGTTTATGACTGAACAGGCGGCAGGCTCGGATGTCAGTGCCACAAGTACGACAGCTGAGCAAGTTGAAGACGGTTCGTGGCGTCTTACCGGCGACAAGTGGTTTTGTTCAAATGCCGATGCGGGTTTTGCGATGGTGCTAGCAAGGTCAGAATCTGTTCCCGGCTTAAAGGGCGTCTCGCTGTTTCTGTTACCAAGAGATTTAAGTGATGGCAGTCATAACCACTACCGAATATTGCGCTTAAAGGATAAGTTGGGCACACGTTCGATGGCAAGCGGTGAAATACGCCTTGAAGGTGCCGTCGCCTGGTTGGTAGGCGAACGTGGACAAGGCTTCAAGCAAATGGCCGATATGATCAATAACTCGCGCCTGTCTAATGGGGTACGAGCGGCAGGCTTGATGCGGCGGTCTTTGACTGAAGCCCTTTACATTGCCAAGAAGCGACAGGCGTTTGGTAAGCGCCTGATCGATATGCCGTTGATGCAGAAGCAGTTGACCAAAATCGCCGTCACGACAGAACAAGCACGCACCATGGTTTATCAGACTGCACAAGCTCTGGCTGCGGCAGACACGAATATCGCGAACCGTCCACTCATGCGCATCATGACGCCTCTGATCAAATTTCGCGCGTGCCGCGATGCCCGTAAAGTAGCTGGCGACGCGATGGAGGTACGCGGCGGCTGCGGTTACATCGAGGAGTGGGCAGATCCCCGTATTTTGCGTGACGCTCATCTGGGCTCAATTTGGGAGGGAACCAGCAACATCGTCGCACTTGATGTGCTGAGAGCCGTTCAAAAAGAGGACTCGCTTCCGGCGTTGCAAGCCCACGTGAATAAACTGCTTGCCAATGGTCTGCCGGTATCAGGTGATTTGAAAGTACTGCAAGATGAGCGCATCGAGGCAGCGTTTGCCTTTGCAAAGTCAACAGCTGATAACCACGTTACTGAAAATGCGCGACAAATGGCCTCAGCGCTCTATCACGTCGTCACCATGGCAGGCATGCGCTGGGAAGCCAAACAAGCCAAAATGCCCATGCGAGGCAGATTAGCGGACTTGGTGCTTAAACATAAATTGTGCGCACGAGATCCAATCAATGACGGAGCTCTCTCTGATCCCGGTCTGGTCGAGTGGTTGGCCGGACCAATTTAAGATAAAAATATGTGGCAACAAAATCAAACTGAAGGCGCACTGGCAGGGTGTCGTGTTGTCGATCTTAGTCGAGTACTGGGTGGCCCCTTCTGCACCCAGATTCTCGGTGATCACGGCGCTGATGTGATCAAACTTGAACCGCCTCAAGGGGATGAAACGCGCCACTGGGGGCCACCTTTTGAAGCCGGTATCGCATCCTACTTTATCGGTGTCAACCGCAATAAAACGGGGTTGACCATTGATTTAGCGCAACAGGAAGGGCAGGCATTTGTTCGAACGCTGCTGGCCGATGCGGACATCATGATAGAAAACTTCAAACCAGGCACTCTCGAAAAATGGGGCATGGGCTACGAAGTTTTAAAAGAACAGTTTCCCGGGCTGATTCACTGTCGCATTAGCGGCTTTGGTGGCGACGGTCCCTTGGGTGGGTTGCCAGGTTATGACGCCTGCGCCCAAGCCATGTGTGGGCTAATGAGCGTCAACGGCGAGAAAGGCGGTGAACCTACCAGAGTGGGTCTGCCTGTCGTCGATATGGTTACCGGCATGAATGCCGCACTCGCTATCCTGATGGCGATGAACGAACGCCATCGCAGCGGTCTCGGGCAATTTCTCGACATCACGTTATTCGACTCAGCAATATCCTTGTTGCATCCTCACGCTGCAAATTTTTTCGGTAACGGCAACATCCCTGGTCGCAGCGGTAACGCGCACCCGAACATTTCACCGTACGAGACTGTCAACACGCGTTCGGGGCAGCTATTTCTGGCGGTCGGAAATGATAAGCAGTTTCAAACCCTGCTTAAAGTTATCAAAGCAGACGAGATTGCCAGCGACGAGCGCTTTATGACCAATCAGGATCGACTCAAAAATCGTCCCGCTTTGCATGCGATACTCGAAGACAAACTTTCTGCGCATGAGGCAGCAGACATTGCTCAAACGCTACTCAGCTCAGGTGTTCCCGCCGCACCTGTCATGAATGTCAAAGAAATCCTCGAGCACCCACATACGCAGCATCGCAAGATGGTGATCAACGAAGGCGCCTATCGCGGCTTGGGTTCACCCATCAAACTGTCCCGTACGCCTGCCAGTTTGCGCAAATTACCACCCGGATTCAACCAAACCTGAGCCCGCAGGCAGGATATGATTGAGCTCTCGACCAGAAACCAATAGAACCCTTATGACACATCAAGCTCCTTCGGCCTCCGGGCCACGCACCGGTGGTGAAATCCTGGTGGGCCAGCTCGTCGCCCATGGCGTCAAGCACGTGTTCTGTGTCCCCGGTGAGAGTTATCTCGCTGTACTTGACGCCCTGGTAGACGTGAACATTGAAGTGACTGTTTGTCGTCAAGAGGGCGGTGCGGCCATGATGGCTGATGCCTTTGGCAAGCTCACTGGCGAGCCTGGCATCTGCATGGTCACCAGAGGCCCTGGTGCCTCGAACGCACTGGCTGGCATCCATATCGCGAAGCAGGACTCTACTCCACTGATTGTCTTTGTTGGTCAGATAGAACGCGGTATGCGCGAGCGCGAAGCATTTCAAGAGATGGACTATCGTGCAATTTTTGGTCAAGCTGCCAAGTGGGCAACCGAGATTGACGATTCGGATCGTATCCCGGAGATTCTCTCACGCGCTTTTCACGTGGCGACTTCGGGCCGTCCAGGCCCAGTGGTTATTGCCCTGCCTGAGGATATGCTGGTCGAGCACGCGACCGTGGCTGATGCTCCACGTTATCAGGCGATTGATTCGACGCCTTCTAAAGCACAACTGGCCGAACTGGCTGAACGCCTGGCGTTCGCCAAAGCGCCAGTTGCCATTGTCGGTGGCACGCGCTGGACCGCTGAAGCAGTGAAAGACTTTACAGCCTTCGCGGAAGCCTTCGAATTGCCTGTTGCTGTGTCTTTCAGAAGACAAATGTTGTTTCCGGCAGACCATCGTTTATTTATCGGCGATGTGGGCATTGGTATCAATCCGGCCCTTCTTAAGCGTGTCGCCGAGGCTGATCTGGTGCTGCTCGTTGGTGGACGAATGTCAGAAATGCCGAGCCAGTCTTACACGCTCTTCGATATACCTGTACCAAAGCAAACACTGGTGCATGTGCATCCCGATAGCGGAGAGCTAGGTCGCGTTTATCGCGCAGCGCTCGCTATCAATACTTCGCCCAGCGCGTTTGCGGCGGAACTATCCAGCTTGTCAGCGCCAGTGTCAAAGCCGTGGTCAGCGAGCAATGAGACCATGCGTCAAAGCTATCTAGCCTGGAGCGATCCAGCCCCCATCCAGACACCCGGCACGCTTCAAATGGGTGGTGTGATGCAATATCTTGAGGCTAATTTGCCGGCCAACGCCATCATGGCCAATGGTGCCGGTAATTTCGCCACCTGGCTACACCGCTTCCATCGCTTCACACAGTTTGGCACGCAGCTCGCCCCGACCTCGGGTTCGATGGGATATGGCCTGCCTGCCGCCGTGGGTGCAAAAAGATTCTCGCCCGACAAAATGGTGGTCTGCTTTGCAGGCGATGGCTGCTTCATGATGCATGGACAAGAGTTTGCAACGGCAGTGCAGTACAAGCTGCCCATCATCGTCCTGATCATCGACAACGGCATGTATGGCACGATCCGCATGCATCAAGAGAAACACTATCCAGGTCGCGTATCAGCAACACACTTACAAAACCCGGATTTCAAAGCCTACGCTTTTGCGTTCGGTGGGCATGGTGAGCGAGTCGAAAAAACGGAAGAATTCGCGCCAGCTTTTGAGCGTGCGGTGGCGAGCGGCAAACCCGCAATTATTCATTGCCTGATCGATCCTGAAACCATCACACCGACTACCACGATTGCCAAGCTACGCGCAGCGGCTCAAAAATCTTAAAAACCCTACTGCTCAGGCAGGAAATTCACACTAATTTTCGTTAACATCCGTCAAAGATTTTTTAACTGGAGCATTACATGGCCGCTGAAGCGACTTTCAATTGGGAAGACCCGTTATTGCTGGAAAGCCAGCTCACTGACGACGAGCGCATGGTACGCGATGCAGCTCGGGCTTACTGCCAGGACAAGCTGGCGCCCCGTGTCAAAGAAGGATTTCGTAACGAAATCACACACGTTGAAATCTTCCCGGAGATGGGTGAACTTGGTTTGCTTGGCGCCACCATCCCCACTGAATACGGCGGCTCTGGTCTGAATTACGTCAGTTATGGTCTGATCGCCCGTGAAGTTGAACGGGTTGATTCAGGTTATCGGTCAATGATGAGTGTGCAGTCATCACTCGTAATGGTACCCATCAATGAATTTGGCACAGAAGCGCAAAAGCAGAAATACCTGCCTAAGCTAGCGACTGGCGAGTGGATCGGTTGTTTTGGTTTGACAGAGCCCAACCACGGTTCAGATCCAGCAGGCATGGAGACTCGTGCGGTGAAAACTGCTGACGGGTATTCACTGACAGGTAACAAAATATGGATTTCAAATTCACCGATTGCTGATGTGTTCATCATCTGGGGTAAATGCGTGGGCGGTGACTACGATGGCCGCATCCGTGGTTTCATCCTTGAAAAGGGCATGAAAGGCTTAAGCGCCCCTGCGATCAAAGGCAAAGTAGGTTTGAGAGCCTCAATCACTGGCGAAATCGTCATGGACAACGTTGAAGTCAGCGATGATCAAATGTTGCCTGGTGTAAGCGGTCTTAAAGGACCTTTCACTTGCTTGAATTCGGCACGCTTTGGCATTGCCTGGGGTGCCTTGGGCGCGGCTGAAGCTTGCTGGCACACTGCTCGCCAGTACACCCTGGATCGTAAACAGTTTGGTCGCCCCTTGGCTGCCAACCAGCTGATCCAGAAAAAGCTGGCTGATATGCAAACTGAAATCACACTCGCGCTACAAGGTTGCCTGCGCCTCGGTCGCATGAAAGACGAAGGCACCGCAGCGGTTGAGATCACCTCGATCATGAAGCGTAACTCGTGTGGCAAGTCACTCGACATCGCTCGTATGGCGCGTGACATGCTCGGTGGCAATGGTATCTCGGATGAGTACGGCGTCGCTCGTCACCTTGTGAATCTGGAGGTCGTGAATACGTATGAAGGCACGCATGACATTCACGCCCTGATTCTGGGGCGTGCGCAGACTGGGATACAAGCGTTCTTCTAAAATCAAAAGGCTAGTCACCCGGCTATAAGGCCACTCCCAAAGGAGTGGCTTTTTTTATTGGGATTTTCCCTAAGATGTACTCCACTATCACCTTTCTCTAAACATCGGATGGGACAATTCTCTGCACCAGATTTGCTTACATCACACTCACTGGTCAGGAGACAAATATGCGTATCATCCCAATCGCAAAAAATGCAGAAAATGAATTTGGAGCAGCTAATTGTTCGGAAGATAGTGGCGAAGTCCGCAAAGTCGATTTACCTCTGGCTCGTCGCGATTTTCTAAAAGGCAGTGGGTTGTTGTTCGGCTCTCTGATGGCAGGTAGCGTGCTCGCAAGCTTGGCGCCTTCAACGTCGTGGGCGCTTGAGCTTAAAGCACTGACAACCACCGATGGCCAAGCCCTGATGGCTATGGGTCGCGTTCTCTATCCACATAAAAAATTACCTGATGCCGTCTACGCTTTACTTGCTAAAGACCTAGATGGCAAGGCGGCTGGCGATGCAGCATCGGCAAAAACACTCAAAGACGGGATTGCCGCGTTGAACAAGGCTGCAGGGGGTGATTTCAGTAAAGTGCCTGCGGCGAAACAGCTCGCCCTTGTGACAGCCATTGATGGAACCCCGTTCTTCGGCATGGTGCGTGGTCAATGCATCACCTCTCTCTATGACAATGACATGGCCTTTGCCGTCTTCGGCTATCCCGGCTCAGCATGGGAGAAAGGGGGTTATATCACCCGCGGTTTTCAGGACCTCAAGTGGTTACCAGCGCCCCCAGCTGACGCAAGCCCAGCCCCATACATGGGTTAATCCAATTAAAAGAAAACAGCAGATATCCGGAGATCTTCATGACAACATTTGAACATTCAGACGACAGCGTGGTCGTCGTTATTGGCTCAGGTGCAGGCGGCGGTACACTTGCCAATGAACTTTGCCAAAAAGGTATTAAAGTAGTTTGCCTCGAAGCGGGCGCGCGACAGTCAAGCGCGAGTTTTATTAACGATGAATGGAAATCGTTTTCACAACTGGCCTGGCTTGATCCCCGCACTACTTCGGGGACTTGGCGAGTGGCAAAAGACTTTGCTGGTCTGCCCGCATGGATTTGTAAAACCGTGGGCGGCACCACCACACACTGGGCCGGTGCCTCGTTGCGCTTTCAAGAGCACGAATTTAGGACTCGGACTGTGTATGGCAATGTCCCAGGTACTAATTTACTTGATTGGCCGCTGACCTTAGCCGAGCTCGAGCCCTACTACGCTAAAGCTGAGGACAAAATGGGGGTGACCCGCACCAACGGTATCCCCGGTTTGCCTGGCAACAACAATTTCAAAGTCATGTACGCTGGTGCCAAAAAATTGGGTTACGGCGAGGTACACACCGGCCGCATGGCTATCAATAGCCAGCCACGAGATGGTCGTGGTCGCTGTATGCAGCTCGGTTTCTGTTTTCAGGGCTGCAAAAGTGGCGCCAAGTGGTCAACCCTGTATACCGAAATCCCCAAAGCTGAGGCAACCGGTAATTTTGAGTTGCGATCAGAGGCTCACGTCACCCGTATCGAGCACAACGCTGAGGGCAAGGTGACTGGTGTCGTCTATTTTGACAAAGACGGCAAAGAGCAGCGTCAAAAAGCACGCATCGTTGCTGTGGCCGGTAACTCGATCGAATCGCCACGCTTGTTACTCATGTCAGCTTCAAACATGTTTAAAGACGGTTTGGCTAACTCCTCTGGTCAAGTGGGTCGTAACTACATGCGCCACATGACGGGTTCTGTATATGCCGCCTTTAAAGACCCTGTGCACATGTATCGTGGGACGACCATGGCGGGTATCGTTCGCGATGAGGCCGGAAACGATCCTCGCCGCGGTTTTGTGGGCGGATACGAACTCGAAACGCTTTCACTCGGTGTGCCATTTATGGCAGCCTTCTTGAATCCAGGGGGCTGGGGTGCAGATTTTGCTTGGTGGATGGATCACTACACCCAACTCGCTGGCATGTGGATAGTGGGTGAGGACATGGCTCGTGAGACCAATGCCGTGACACTGAACACAAACGTGAAGGACAAATGGGGCAATCCGGTACCAAACGTCCACTTCGACGACCACCCCAACGACATCTCGATGCGCGAGCACGCGTTCACTCAAGGCGAGAGAATCTACCAAGCAGCAGGGGCAATAAAGACCTTCCGTACCCCTCCCTACCCTTCAACGCATAACCTTGGTACAAATAGAATGAGTGCAAAACCGAGCGAAGGTGTGGTAAACAAATGGGGTCAAACACACGACATCAGTAATCTGTTTATCAGTGATGGTAGTCAATTCACCTCGGGTGGGGCAGAAAACCCAACTCTCACCATCGTGACCCTTGCCATCCGTCAAGCTGATTACATTGCCAAACAGATGACTGAGCGCGCGATATAAACACTTAGAGAGGCCTTAGACCATGTGCGAATACTTTGTCAACGCTGACCCGATTCAATACGAACAACGGACTCGTACGGTACGAATTCGTGGGTTATTAACGAGTATTCGATTAGAAAACATGGTCTGGGATGTACTTGCAGAAATGGCTGCGGACGAGGGTTTCACCACGAATATGCTGATTTCAAAGTTTCATGACGAGATCATGCTTAAACGTGGCGAAGTCCCCAACTTTGCCTCATTTCTGCGAGTGACCTGTATGCGTTATTTGCTACGACGAGCGAGTGAAGCGGGAGGTAGTGCCCGCGCCACAGAAGTGATTGAGCAGCCGCTTGCCCCCACACTGTCCTTTATCGGATCCGACGCTGAGCTCAACCATGCTTCGGTCCATCGATCCCATCGGGCAGCCTGATTGATCCCCTAATATGGATTAAGTTCTTATGAGTTTCACCACAGAAAATCAGCCTGGGATGGCTTCATTGCCCCCAAAGGCTAGCGAAGGTTTTGTCCTCAACCATTGCATGCTGCGAATCAAAGATCCAAAAATATCCCTGGACTTCTACTCGCGCGTCATAGGCATGCAATTATTGAGAAAGCTGGATTTCCCAGAAATGAAGTTCTCGCTCTACTTTCTGCATCGACGCGCAGAGGGAGACCAAGTCCCCGAGGATATCGGCGACCGGACTGCATGGACTTTTAGTCAGCGAGGGATTCTCGAATTAACGCATAACTGGGGAACCGAGACTGAAGCTGAATTCAATTACCACGACGGCAATGCTCAGCCACAAGGCTTTGGTCATATTTGTTTCTCTGTGCCAGATTTACAAGCCGCACAAAGCTGGTTTGACCAAAACAACGTTACTTTCGTCAAGCGTGCCGATCAGGGCAAGATGAAAGACGTGATCTTCATCAAAGATCCAGACGGTTATTGGATTGAGATTGTTCAACCCTCTTTACTGAAAGGGCTGGGCCGATCATGATTTCAGGGTTTTCCAAGTTCAGTATTTCTGGCAAACGTAAATACGCCCTGACTTGCCTGGCAATCGCAGGGTCGATGACCTTCGGTACCGCCTTTGCTCAAAACAACGCGCTCGGTGAGGCGGTCGCCAAAAAAAACGACTGCTTCGGTTGTCACGCTGTGGGCGTCAAACTGGTGGGTCCCGCTTACAAAGATGTGGCGGCAAAGTATGCAGGTAACCCTGAGGCCGCGACTCTCTTAACAGCCAGCATCCGCAATGGGGGGTCAGGTAAATGGGGCGACCTTCCCATGCCTGCACAAACCAAATTGTCTGATGCGGATATCAAGAAGCTAACCGACTGGATTTTGAGCTTGAAATAAGAGTGACACTTTGAAATACCTTCACACCATGGTTCGGGTCAGCAATTTTGAGCAATCTCTCGCGTTTTACAGAGATGCTCTGGGATTGAATGTCTTGAGCGTCAGAGAGTTCCCGAGTGGGCGATTCACCCTGGCGTTTTTAGCTGCGCCCAGCGATAACCAAGCCCAAGTCGAGCTGACCTGGAATTGGGATCCTGAACCTCACAGTGAAGGTCGCAACTTTGGGCACCTTGCCTACGCAGTAAAGGATATCTACGAGACTTGTCAGCGTCTTGTGGATCACGGTGTCAGCATTTTACGCCCACCTCGAGACGGCTACATGGCTTTCGTACGTTCTCCGGACAACATATCTATTGAGCTCCTACAAATGGGCGCGCCGCTGCCCCCAACAGAGCCGTGGCTATCAATGGGTAACACCGGCCGTTGGTAACAGGTTTTAAAGACAACAATCATGCGAATCACAACCACAGCGTATCAATGGCCACCTCATCGAACTGTCGCCTCGATGATGGGCTCACTGCCAATGGGCGGCTCAGTGCCCGAAACACCGATTCATGCCTTTACCGAAGTGGCCGAGCCTCTTGTTTTTAACGACAGCAACAACTTGAACTCAATACGCACCGATATTGACCTCGGAGGCTTACTCGCTTTCAGCATTAGCAATGTCGTCACCGCATCAGAAGCCAACGCAATCATCGAGGCAACTGAGCGTTTTGGATATCGTGACGAAGCACCCGGGATTTCTACACCACCGGGTATGCGAATGAATAAATCTGTGCACTGGGTCGCCGATGATGCTTTGACCCAACCACTATTTAATCGGATCAGCGCTTTCTTGCCCGAGCATATCAATGGCGTCCCTCTCTACCCGCGCTTGAGTCAACGAATCAACATGTATAGGTACGACGATAATGATATTTTCAATCGCCACACTGATGGGGATTGGCCAGGCTACAGCCTCGACGAATCCCGTACCGTGATGCATGAGTGGCGTTTTGGAATTCGCTCTGCCTTAACCATGATCTTGTATCTCAACGGACCAGAGGATGGGGTACAGGGCGGCAACACCAGATTGCTTGACGTAAACGGCTTTTGGAATGATGTCGTCCCAACCAAAGGGTCTGCTCTATTTTTTCGCCATGGCTTCAGTAGCGCCTCGGTGATTCATGAGGGTGGGCGCGTGCACGGGCCGGTGCCCAAATATGTGGCACGAATCAACGTCATGTACGGGTCGGATTAGCGGTTGCTAGTGATCGAGTGCTAACCGTATGGCTGCGTACGGCTAGCCCGCTTTACGCCAGGTAAGATTTATACGTGATTGCCCGCATAAGGGGTGCTCGCCAGGTTTTATCTGCTTCACCCCATGAAAGCGCATACGATCTGGCCCACCCCAAACCATCACGTCACCATGCTCTAGCAGGACATTGCTGTACTTGTCGCTACGCTCATTCCCGCCAAACATGAAAATTGCAGGTAACCCTAGCGACAACGAGACGACCGGCCAGCGATAGTCTTTTTCATTTCTATCTTGATGCAAAGACATTTTGCATCCTACGTCATAGCGATTGATCAGGCAGGCATCAGGTTCAAAGTTTGGATATCCTGCTGCATCAGCTGCTTGTTTAGCTAAGCGCTCAAGAGATTCCGGCATCGCCTGCCAAGGATGTCCCGTCAAGGGATCAAGGCGCTCGTAACGATAGCCTTTAAGATCAGACACCCAACCCAGCTCACCACAGTTTGTTGTAGAAACTGACATTTGATAACCGCCTGCTGTAACCATTTGCCTGAGTGTCGATTTTTGAATCAACTGTTGCACGTCTGCATAGACAGCATCTATGGCATGCAAGGCGAACGCATGTAGCAAAACACTGCCCGGGCCTAATTGTTCTGACCAGACGGGTTTCTCAGTCACGTCAGCAAATAGGTCGCTCACGTGTGGCCACCCTCACCGTTTTGTTTTATGTCTTTATCTGCAGCCGCGCGACTCAGCCTGTCTCTCACGGCAAGCCACGCCGGAGTATCCGGAACCTGTTCAAACACAATCCGCGCATAACCTTCTTTATCCAGTTCACGTAACTGCATGTAAAGATCGTGAGCATAAATCACAGGGTCCGCCGAGGCAGCTATCCAGTCAACCTGTGGATGCCTAACCACCGAGCTCACAGGCGTCGAATGCGATACCAGCGCTATCCTTCGGCTGACATCATTGATGCTTGGCTGCTGAGCGAGTAAGGCTAATTCGGTGATAGTTGCCAACGCCAGCGGTGTCTGCGGTGCGTAATGAGACTTTAAAGTGCCAGACACTCTCGGTGCTTCGGTGTCTGGTTCTAAGACAGCTTGTCCCAACACAGCCTCAATCTGTTCAGCGCTAATAAAGCCAGGCCTCAACAACACAGGACCTATACCGCTATCAACCCTCGACAAATCGATGATGGTGGATTCAATTCCGACCTCGCTCGCCCCTCCTTCCAGTACGGGCATCCCCTCGGCAAGTTGTTCGGGGAATTCCTCGCGCACATGCGACGCGTGAGTGGGCGAGACGTGCCCGAATTGATTGGCTGAGGGGGCTGCGATCCCGCCTTGCCCGGAGGGCTTACCTCGTGCAAACGCCCGCAATAGTTCAATCGCAATAGGATGTGATGGGCAACGTAAGCCAATACTGTCTTGCCCACCACTCACCTCCTGGGGGATGTGGGCCGCCCGCTTGAGAATCAAAGTCAAAGGACCTGGCCAGAACTGATCGATTAACCGCTGGGCTTGCCAAGGCAGAGCAGCAACCCAGTAAGACAAATCTGCGTCTGGGGCAACGTGCACAATGACAGGATGATTGGAAGGTCGGCCTTTGGCCTGATAAATTCTTCCGATTGCCTCTGGGTTCTCAGCATCGGCACCCAAGCCATACACAGTTTCGGTCGGGAAAGCCACCAGATGTCCCGATAGCAGCACATCGACGGCTGCTGAAATTGCCAACTGACTGCTAGGCAAGTGAATCACGTTCGAATTGCCCTTGGATGAAGTCATCACATCACAGATGCTTGAACAGGCAGCTTCAATAACTGGACGATCTGGTTCGCGGTATCAACAGCGTCAGCAAGCGTCGCCCCTGTGCAGTTGATATGACCCATCTTACGGGCTCGACGAGCCTCTGTCTTACCGTACAAGTGCAGTGACGTCCTGGGCAATTTCAGTACCGCAGCCCAATCAGGCTCAACCTGCAGGTCACCTGACCCCGGGTACCAGACATCACCCAATATATTCAACATCACCACTGGCGCGAATAGCTCAGTACTACCCAACGGTATGCCAGCCATTACGCGAGCCTGCTGCTCGAACTGGCTCGTGACACAAGCGTTCATCGTGTAGTGACCGCTGTTGTGGGGACGCGGGGCGATTTCGTTCACCAGCAGTCGTCCGTCTTGCAGCACAAAAAATTCAACGCACATCACCCCGACGTAATCCAAGCCGCGGGCAATCGCCAAGGCAGCTTCAGTCGCTGGCTTGGCAAATTCGGATACAAATTTGTCGACCACCGTCACAGTCAAAATGCCCTCGTGGTGAACGTTACGCGCGACAGGGAAAACAGCGCATTCGCCATCCAGTCCACGTGCCATGATCACCGACAACTCTTCTTTAAGCTCAAGCATGGCTTCAAGCACACAAGGTACCTCGTCAAACGAATTGAACGCGGCGATCGCTTCCTCTTTTGTTTTAACGCGCGCCTGGCCTTTGCCGTCGTAACCCAACCGCGCAACTTTAAGAATCCCTGGAAACAAGCTGGCAGGTGCCTCATTCAAATCAGCCACGCCGCGCACAGCCCGATGTGGGGCTACAGCTACGCCTAACCCGGCAATAAAGGTTTTTTCTGCAATACGGTCCTGTACTACTTCAACCGCATGCGCGCCTGGCGTGACGCGAAGCTGAGACTTCAAAAACGCCAAACTGTCTGCTGGGACATTTTCAAATTCAGTGGTAACTGCCCTTGCATGTTCTGCTAACTTGATTAAGCCGACTTTATCGTCGTAATCAGATTGGATATGTTGATCTGCTACGTCGGCAGCTGGGCCCTCCGCTGCAGGATCCAGCACCACTACCCGATAACCCATCGCTTGAGCTGCATGACAAAACATCCTGCCTAGTTGACCGCCCCCCAGCAATCCTAACCATTCACCGGGTGCGATCACTGAGGCACCTTCATCGAACGCGCTACCTCAGTCTGCTTTGAACGATAGTCGATCAGTTTTTCTCTTAAGCCGGGGTTGGTCGTCGCCAAGTTCGCAACGATATGAAGCGCTGCATTTGCTGCACCCGCTTCACCAATTGCAAAGGTCGCAACCGGAACACCCTTGGGCATTTGAACAATCGACAACAATGAATCTTCGCCGCGCAGGTATTTAGACGGAACAGGCACACCAAAGACGGGCACCTCGGTGAGCGCCGCCATCATGCCGGGTAAATGAGCAGCGCCACCCGCGCCAGCAATGATTGCGCGCAAACCTCGCTCGGCAGCGCTTGCCCCGTATTCAAACATGTCGTGAGGCATGCGGTGCGCCGAAACGACTCGGGCGTCGTATGCAATGCCAAACGCATCCAATACTGCGGTCGCGTGTTGCATCACATCCCAATCACTTGAAGACCCCATAATCACACCAACAATGGGTGCTTTATCGGATACATCTTTCGATGCAGCGGCATTTAAATCAATTGCTTCAGGCATGCAATGACCTCGAGTGGTTAGGCTGTTTTTGTTCGATTAGTTGGTTAACCGATCCAACGCTTCACGATACTTTGCGGCAGTCTTTTGAATCACGTCAGCAGGCAGCCGCGGCGCCGGAGGTGTTTTATCCCAGACTTGGGTCTCGAGCCAGTCACGTACAAACTGCTTGTCAAATGAGGGAGGACTGATCCCCGCCTGATAGCCATCAACTGGCCAAAAACGTGATGAGTCGGGCGTCAGCACCTCATCCATCAAATGCAAGGTACCTTGAGTATCCAAACCAAATTCAAACTTGGTATCGGCGATCATGATGCCCTTGGTTGCAGCGTAAGTTGCGGCTTCGGTATAAAGCTGCAAGGTAACTTCGCGAATACGCTCAGCCATATCAAGGCCAATCGTCTTGATCACGTAATCAAAATCAACGTTCTCATCGTGCAACCCGAATTCAGCCTTGGCAGCTGGCGTAAAAATCGGTTGAGGTAATTGACCAGCCTGTTTGAGGCCAGGTGGCAAGGTGATGCCGCAAATAGCGCCTGTCGCCTGGTAATCCTTCCAGCCAGATCCAATAATGTAGCCTCTTGCAACCGCCTCGACCAGAATGGGCTTGAGCCGCTTGACGACAACTGCTCGACCAACAACTTGACTGCGTTCGCCGGCGGTCACAACATCCTCAGGACTAATCCCTGTGGCGTGATTTGGCAGGACATGCGCTAGCTTGTTCAGCCAGAAGTCTGTCAGTTCTTTTAAGACCTGGCCTTTGCCGGGAATCGGGTCATCCAGAATCACGTCAAAGGCCGAGATACGGTCAGTGGCAACAATCAACAACTTATCATCACCTACTGCGTACATATCGCGTACTTTTCCACGCGCCAGCAGAGGAAGCGATTGAATCGAAGACTGCAAAAGCGGTTGCGTCACAAGAAAATCCATAAAAAGAAAAGCGGACGATAAGTCCGCAACAACTTATTGAACAACCTGTGCAAGCTTCCCAGCAGCGTACTGACTTGCAACTTCAGTCAGGGGCACAACCTTGATTTTGCTGGCGTTGCCAGCCGTACCAAATTGCTGATAACGCTGAACACAAATGGCCTTAGCGGCTTCGCGTGCTGGTTTCAAGTACTCACGGGGATCGAATTTGCCCGGATTTTCAGCGAAGAAGCGACGAATCGCGCCAGTCATGGCCAGACGGATATCGGTATCAATGTTGATCTTGCGAACACCGAATTTGATGGCCTCCTGTATTTCTTCAACTGGCACGCCATAGGTCTCTTTCATGTCGCCGCCAAACTGACGGATCTCGGCGAGCAACTCTTGAGGCACACTCGAGCTGCCGTGCATAACAAGGTGGGTATTGGGCAAACGCTTGTTGATTTCTTTAATACGCGAAATCGACAAGATATCGCCTGTGGGCTTGCGAGTGAATTTATAGGCACCGTGGCTGGTACCGATGGCAATAGCCAAGGCATCCAGTTGTGTCTGACGCACGAAGTCAGCAGCTTGCTCGGGGTCGGTCAGCAACTGATCCATTGTCAATTTGCCATCTGCACCATGGCCGTCTTCTTTGTCGCCTTCCATGGTCTCAAGCGAGCCCAGGCAGCCGAGCTCGCCCTCAACTGTCACGCCAAGCTTGTGTGCCATGTCGACAACTTGTTTGGTCACTGCGACGTTGTAGTCATAATCCGCAATCGACTTGCCATCTTCCTTAAGCGAGCCATCCATCATCACGCTTGAAAACCCCAGGTCAATCGCGCCCTGACAGATTTTCGGTGATTGACCGTGATCCTGATGCATCACAACAGGGATATGAGGATAAGATTCAACTGCGGCCTGGATGAGATACTTCAAGAAACCCTCACCTGCGTATTTGCGTGCACCCGCAGAAGCCTGCATGATGACGGGGCTGTCTGTTTGAGCGGCCGCTTCCATGATGGCCTGCACCTGCTCAAGGTTGTTCACGTTGAAGGCGGGGATACCATAACCATGCTCTGCAGCATGATCTAACAGTTGGCGCATGGAAACGAGAGCCATGAAGAAATCCTTTTAAATTTTGGACAAAATGTCGATAAGTGAAAATCTAACCCCGCATTTTACCGTTGATAACGCCTTGTTTGCGAATTGGCGCTCAGAGAACGGTTGGGGCACCCCTAAGCGTTATTTGGAGGTCGACGATACGATGACGGCCGACTCGGCATATCGTTACGTCAGCGAAGGGATCGGGCTGCTATGGCGAGGGGATTTTCAAAATGGACGGCAGTTATTACAAGCTCTCACCCGCAGAGTAGATAAGCGACCTCCCAAGCTGGGTGACTTGGCCTACCCCGAGCGTTTTCATCGAATCCGGTTGAATCGGGCGCAACGCGCGAGAACGCTGGGGATGCTGTTAATCCCCTTTGAGGCCGGACACCAGTTGACGCACAGAAGAGCGCCGGATGTTGCCCTGGCCTGTCAAGAGGCCTATGGGGACTGTAACCTGGCTTACGTCACCCCTTTTACCGAACTCCTCGGTGTGATCAGTGCCCATGAATGGCGAAAAAAGGGACTTTATATCGCGGCGCTCGAAGGCAATATCCACGCCCATTACGGCGTGTTTGCACCCACCCGGAATGAGTACTTGGATTTGATTATGCGAGCGCCGCTTGCTCGGACTGAACTGGCTATGGATATCGGTACGGGCACGGGCGTGATTGCGCTAGCCCTGGCTAAGCGTGGGATAAAAAAGATTATCGCAACCGATAACAACCCGCGAGCGATCGCCAGCGCTTCAGGCAATGTTGGACTTTTCGGTCTAACAAAGCAGATTGAGATTCAGCAGACGGATCTATTTCCCGCGGAGCAGTCCGCTTCTGTTCAGCAAGCGGACTTGATTGTTTGCAACCCTCCGTGGATCCCCGGCAAACCAAGCTCTTTGCTTGAAACTGCAGTCTACGATCCTGATCAACAAATGTTACGAGGCTTTGTAAAGCAAGTTGGTCAACATTTGAAGCGAGACGGGGAAGTTTGGCTGGTGATGTCAGATCTCGCAGAACACTTAGGCTTGCGCCTGCGCGAAGATCTGTTGACCCTTTTTGCCGACGGGGGCCTTGAAGTCATTGATCGTCTTGAGGTCAAACCGGTACATAAAAAAATCAACGACGCAGATGATCCGCTTGCTGCGCTTAGATCAAAAGAAATGACTTCCTTGTGGCGATTGAAAGTAATAAATAACGGTCACACACAAACCTAAATAAACGCAACGCTAAACGCGACGTACAAGGCGGTTCTACTGACAACTAGACCTCTATGGGACGTCGAGCGGTCTTTGGCCTGAAAGATTTAACGATAGCCTCATGCGTCTCCAGGTAAGGTCCGCCAATCAGCTCGACACAGTAGGGCACGGCAGCAAAAATGCCGGACACCATGGTGCTGCCATCCTCTTTCTTAAGCCCTTCAAGGGTTTCACTAATCGCTTTGGGCTGCCCGGGTAAGTTAATGATCAAAGCCGCATGATCATCGATTTCTCGCAGAACGGCTACCTGTCTAGACAAGATGGCAGTGGGCACGAACTGCAAACTGATTTGCCTCATCTGCTCACCGAAACCTGGCATTTCTCGCGTTGCGATCGCCTGTGTGGCCTCGGGGGTCACATCACGACGAGAGGGGCCTGTGCCACCTGTGGTCAGTACAAGATGACATTTTTCAATATCCACCAACTCTTTAAGTGCTGATGAAATCGTATCTTTGTCATCCTGAATCAAGCGTGTCACCGCTACGACAGGATTTAACAGGGCTTTAGTCAGCCAGTCCTGCAAAGCTGGGATGCCCTGATCTGCATAAACACCCGCTGAGGCACGATCTGAGACTGATACCAGACCGACGCGCAATACTTCTTGTGATATTTTGACTGGGGTAAGACTCATCAGATTTGCTCCGAGAAACCTCGCCGTTTAGGGCGAGGAGTGAAAGGAGCCGGCTGCGCAAGCAGACGTTGCCTTTCGGTTG
>Ga0007881_1000001_pt1 | contig 169099 bp, 168 predicted proteins | sample CryBogCBH12Aug09_FD_70959 | JGI IMG/M metagenome (GOLD analysis project Ga0007881, IMG submission 70959) | Freshwater microbial communities from Crystal Bog, Wisconsin, USA - CBH12Aug09 | ecosystem: Environmental > Aquatic > Freshwater > Lake | place: Crystal Bog, Wisconsin, USA | collected... | reverse complement strand
GCTCGCGCTGAACGTCGGCTTACTCTACAAATGGCCGCCTGTCGTGACGGCCTTGTTGCCCAATACCGCTGCGATGATTCTAGCGCTGGCCACCATGCTCTCGATTGAACATCGTCAAGCCTTAGCTGCGATGAAAATCCCCTATATGTTCTGGAAAAAATCTGCGATATGACCGTGCCTAGTATTTGGATGATCGGTGATGTTCAGGGATGCAGCTTAGAGTTAGATGAGTTGTTAAGCCATCCCGAAATCGCGGAAGACGAGGATGCCCAATTCTGGTTTGCGGGCGATCTCGTCAACCGCGGGCCTGAGTCTCTGGCGACCTTGCGTCGCATCATCTCGCTGGAAGAGCGCAGCGTGGCGATTCTGGGTAATCACGATCTGCACTTGCTGTCCCTTGCTGCAGGCGTACGACGCCCCGGCAAGAACGATACCTTGCAAGAAATACTGGATGCCCCAGACGCAAAAGCAATCATCGACTGGCTCAGATGGCGGCCGCTCGCGCATTACGATGTCGGGCATCTGATGGTGCATGCTGGCGTTCTTGCAAAATGGGATGTGAACAAGACGTTATCACTGGCCAACGAAGTCCAGCTCGCGCTACGAAGCAGTAACTGGCAGAAAATGCTCGAAAAAATGTATGGCGATGAGCGCACTCAATGGGACGATAATCATAGTGGTGGCAAGCGATTCAGAGTAATTGTCAATGCCTTGACCCGCATGCGCATGTGCACGCCCAAGGGCCACATGATGTTGCCAATCAAATCCGCCCCCCAACACCCTCGGAACGCTGATTTGCTACCTTGGTTCGACGTGCCTGACCGCGCCACTCGCGATGTGACGGTTGTTTTTGGTCATTGGTCCACACTGGGTCTAATGTTGCGCTCTGACGCGATTTGTCTTGATAGTGGCTGTATCTGGGGTGGTGAATTAAGTGCAGTTCGCTTGCAAGACCGCAAGCTGATACAAGTCAAAGGCAAAAGCAGCGTAGCCATCACCGGCAATTAACAAGCGATGCTGTCGCTTATGACCCGCTCACCTCGACCTCATCAGCCGAGGCACCCAAAGCCGATCGAATAGCTGAACGAGCACTTTTTGAAAGCTCGGCTCTCGACAGCGGACTTTCTTGATCGGTGGCGATGGCTGGCAAAAAGACCATTTCAACGCTGATGCCGGTTGTCCCGAACACGCGCCACATATTCATGACAAGCGTTTCATCACCCACATAGGCTGGATAAGCACTGCGCTCTCCCCGGTGAAAGTATTTCACAGCAACGGGTTGAACGAGCACCTTCGCCTTGCGGGCAGGCTCAAACAGATTTGCATAAAACGGCAAAACGTCGAAGCCCTCAGATGTTGTTCCTTCGGGAAATAAACCGACTGCTTGCTCTCTGTGCAAATGCTCCGTGACAGATTTAGCCACTGCACTCAGCGCGTGCCGCGATCCACGCTCGATAAATATGGTGTCCGCACCTGCTGCCAGCCAGCCAACGATGGCCCAACTGCGAATCTCGCTCTTGGCAATAAAGGCTGTCGCGCGCACATAATTCAAGACAAAGATGTCAAGCCAGGAGACATGGTTAGGAACAATAAGCAAGGGGCCACTCGAGACGGCGTCCCCGACGATAACGACCTTGATTCCGCAGATCCATAGCAATACTCTTGACCAGTATTTTTTAGACCATAGCCTGAACTGCAAACCCAGCACCCAGTAGACGAGCGCGATAGTCATGAGTCCCAAGACGACCCAGATAAAACAGGCGATGGCCCGGATGGCAAAGCGAAGCGTATGAATCATGCGCGCTCCCAGACGATTTGACCGGCCTTAATCGTCATCTCCATGGAACCTGGCATTCCCATGCCTGCAAAGGGGGTGTAGCAACTTGCACTGTTTAAGTTATTTTCGTTCACAGTCCACATAATTTCATGATCCACCACGCAAAGATCTGCTGTCGCTCCGATGGCTAAACCAGCAGAATAGCCCAAACCGATCTCGGCTGGCCGAGAAGTCACGCAGGAGAGAGCATTCAGCAGAGCGATCTGCTCTTGGTCAGCCCATTTCAAGGCCAGAGAAAGCAACAACTCAACCCCGCTCGCCCCTGGCTGAGCCAAAGCGAACGGTTTGGTTTTACCGTTGAGATCCACCATGGTGTGCGCCGAACAAAGGGCATCAATCGTGCCATCTTTAAGTGCGACCCGGATTGCGTCACGATCACGCTGCCCGCGTAACGGTGGATCGAGTCGAAAGCGACTGTCGTAATAGCCAATATCAACATCGGTCAAATGAAGGTGATTGATGCTCACGTCACAAGTAATTGGCAAACCCTCTTGTTTGGCAGACCTGATCATGGCTAAGCTCGCTGCACTGGATAAGCGTCCAATATGAGCTGGCTTTCGGGTGTACCGCATCGAGGTGATCACGGCATCGACAATCTCTGTCTCAACACGAATCGGTGCCGAAGACAGACCAAGACGAAAGGCGTATGCCCCACTGGCTGCCGACATCCCCCCAGCAGTTGAGGCAACAAACCCCTGCGGCGTTACCGTGCAAGTGATACCGCCAACCCAGGCTGCTCTTTCTTCAAAACACGCTGGCGCCAGATCAACTAAGCCTGGCACAACAAGTTTGCCACTTGCGTCTATGACTCGTTCTGCCACAAACCCAGCGGGTGCTTGATCAAGACTGACGACTTTGTCACCCGAGATAAAAAGATCGGCGCGCCTATCAAGGCCGGCACTTGGGTCGATAAGACGACCGTGTCGGATCAACAAACTCACCTGGCCTCCAGAATTAAACTGAAAATAGCGGCAAAGACAGCAATTCGTACCTGATGTTTATCAGAGGGTGCAGTATGCGCTGCCTCTTGCCACCAAACCTGATCCTCGTCGAGGTCTATTACCAGATCGGCATCAGCCTTCGCAGCAATCGCATCGTTAGCTACCAGTACACCCATACGCTCAATACCTTCCGGGGCCTCTGCCACTTCAGCAATCACTCTGACTTCCGGTACCCCGACTGTCGTCAACGCATGAATCATCGATCGTGCAAAACCCGATCTTTGAATGGCGCCAGCGAACACCGCCACTAAGGCATTTAAATCTGGTCGTCGCTCACGGATGAGAAACAACTCAAGCAGGGCGTCAATCGGTTTTGCATGGATGCCATCGCCTGCATTGATGACATGATGTGCCGCGGGCAAGTGCTGCGCTAAAAAATAGGGTGTCCCGCTCACAGGATGTTGCACCACCAGCAGGTCGCATTCAATCTCGGATAACGCCTTGAGTGCCCCCTGCCACCCGTCACCGTCCTCCGGTAGCGCCAGCCGCGCGGGCAATGCCAAACAAGTAACGCCAAGAAAATCAGCCGCTTCGAGCAAAGCCGCTTGCAATGCAGAATCAGCGTCTGCACCTAAGGACAACAGACTTGCCTTGTCAAAAGATGCAGTGCAATTGAGACCTGCCCTCATCTGCTCGAGATACGTCTGGGTACGATCCAGTATTTGTATCAACAAAGGCTTGGGCAAACCCTCGGTACAAAGCAAATGGGTTAACCCTTTATCTTTATTCAGTTGCGGATTGAGCATCAAAATACCGCTGCAAAATAAGCGTTGCAGCGATCGCGTCATCGGGCGCATTGCCGACAAGCTGTTGCGCCTGCACACTTGTGCCTCGTTCGTCGACTAATTCGACTGGCAGGTTAAATCTTCCGTGCAATTGATTGGCAAAACGACGGCACTTAAGGGTCGCGTATTGATCTTGGCCATCGGTATCAAGCGCCAGACCAACGACAAGTCGATCGGGCTCCCATTCTTTGAGCAATTCAGCAATTCGGCCAAAACGCCCAACGCGCGTGACTGCAGTGATGATTTCGAGTGGACGAGCCTGCCTCAACAAGGTGTTACCCATCGCAACGCCCAGTTTTTTTGTGCCGTAGTCAAATGCCAGAAGCGTTTCTTCAAGCATGCCCAGCAACACCTGTCAGCATCGAAGGGTCGATGCCCAGCAGTTTCATCGCGGCAGCGTACCTATCCTCGGGCGCCACAGCAAAGATCACGTCTACGTCCGCTGCAACTGTGAGCCAGGCGTTCTGGGCGATTTCATTCTCCAGCTGTCCCGCGCCCCAGCCCGCATAACCCAAAGTGATGAGTATTTTTTCAGGGCCAGTGCCAGCAGCTACCGCTTGTAAAACATCACGCGAGGTGGTCAGCGCCAAGTCACCGAGCTTAATACTGGAACTGAATTCACCCGGCGGCGAGTGCAAGACAAAACCACGATCCGTGTGCACCGGACCACCAAAAAAGATGGGAGAGTGCTCCTGAAGAGTGCTTTCAAACTCGAGATCAATTTTTTCTAGCAAACCAGCGAGAGAGAGATCGGTCGGCCGGTTGATCACCAAGCCCAGCGCCCCTTTCTCGGAGTGTTCGCAAATGTAGATGACGGTACCCGCGAGTTCACCTCCAACAACCCCTGGCATCGCCATAAGAAACTGGTTGGATAAATCAATCGAGATACCTGTATCAGCGGCTGTCAGTTCGCTCATCCTGTTACTTCGCCCATGCAGTTACTTCGCTCAAGCACTCATTTCGGTGATAAACGCCAAATTCTGCTTTAGATTTCCATCAACTCAAAGTCTTCTTTACGGGCACCGCACTCTGGGCAGACCCAATTTGGCGGGACATCCTCCCATTTGGTGCCTGGCGCGATGCCATCATCAGGGCAACCCGCCTCTTCGTCATAAATCCATCCGCAAATCAGACACATCCAGGTTCGCATAATTCTCTCTTTTTGATTTACCGGCCATTAATTCAGCTGACCCGTATTTAAACGACTGTTCTCATACAATGGCAACAATCTTACATAACTCAGACTATACCGTGACTCTTGCCTCTTTTCCCCTGACTCTCGTTTTCGGACCCTTCGACCCCACTGGCTCGGACGGTCTTCCCGCCGACGCGATCACCTGCGCTATCCTCGGTAGCCACGCCGTATCTGCCCTGACGGCCATTACCATTCAAGACACCGCTGAAAGCGAGTCAGTCTTGCCTTGCGCACCTGACCAGATCGATGATCAAGCGCGCTGCGTGCTGGAGGACATGGCTGTCCAAGCAATCAAAGTCGGGGCAATCTCGTCAGTCGAAGCCGTAAGCGCGGTTGCTCAGATCGCCGCAGATTACAGTCAGGTACCGCTAGTTTTGCATCTTGGACCACAAGAAATCAGTTCTGAAGAAATAGAAGATCAAGACGAAACCGAGGATGTCATCGGTGCGACGCTCGAGTTACTTGTTCCTCAAGCCCATGTCGTGGTGATTGAAGGCCGCCGGCTCACCCAATGGATTACTGAAGAAGTCTTAGAGGCCGCTGGACAAGAGCTAGCGCCAGCTGCCCTGCAGGCAATCGGAGCAGATTGGGTCCTGATTACTGGCAGTCAGCAGCGGCCGGGGCATCTGGTCAATATTCTGGTCGGCCCTGACAATCTGACGATCAGTTGGCCATGGACAGCACCGCCTGAGCGAATCAGAGATTCAGGAGGCTTGGTAGCCACCGCTTTAGCGGCTCTGCTGGCAACTGGCCATGCCGTTGAAGATGCCGCCAGAAAGGCTTGCGCCTACGCAGAAGCTTCACTGGATCAATCGTTTCAACCCGGGATGGGACAACGAATCGCTCGTCGCAACCCAGTCCTCAGCTGAATTCAATGACAGCGCGACTTAAATTTCCACGAGGCCTTTACGGCGTCACCCCTGACTGGACAGACGCAGACCGGCTAGAGAGCGCTGTACGACAAGCCATCGCTGGCGGGATGGTTGCCTTGCAGTTACGTCACAAAACGGCGACAGCTGAATTTCGGCGAGACCTGGCTCTGCGCTTGCTACCGGTTTGCCGGGAGGCGGGAGTACCACTGTTGATTAACGACGATTGGCAATTGGCTCTGGACATCAAAGCGGATGGAATCCATCTGGGGCAGCACGATGAAGATCCGCAGATCGTTCGGGCAGAGGTGGGGGACGACATGATGATTGGCGTGTCCTGCTATGCCAGCCTGGCACGCGCGCAGTCCCTTTTGCGATGCGCCCCGGTTTATATCGCTTTTGGTGCGATGTTTGCATCAGAAACCAAACCTCTGGCGCCACCCGCTTCGCTGAGCGTACTGGGTGAGGCGCTTACGCTGACAACAGTCCTCGGCGAGCCTCGTCCCGGTGTTGCTGCCATTGGCGGGATCAATCTCAGTAATGCACGCGCAGTCATTGAGGCTGGTGCCACCTCTCTTGCCGTGGTTGGTGGTCTGTTTCACACAACCGACGTCAAAAGCACGGCCCAAGCCTTCTCCGAATTGTTTAACTAATTCTTTTTATCCAGGTAAAACCATGTCAACCAACGCAGCACTTTTTGAGCGCGCCAGTCGCAGCATCCCCGGTGGCGTGAATTCCCCCGTGCGAGCTTTTCGCTCAGTCGGCGGCACACCTCGCTTTGTAGCCAGGGCGCAAGGGCCCTACTTCTGGGATGCGGAGGACAAGCGCTACACCGATTACATTGGCTCATGGGGCCCTGCGATTCTGGGCCACGCCCATCCGGAGGTAGTTCGTGCCGTTCAGGAAGCAGCCGTGCACGGCCTGTCATACGGCGCCCCCACTGAAGCTGAAATCATCATTGCTGAAATGCTGATTGAGCGACTGCCTTCAATTGAAATGGTGCGTCTTGTCAGTTCTGGTACTGAAGCCACCATGACTGCCATTCGTCTTGCTCGCGGTGCGACGGGTCGCAACAAAATCATCAAATTCGAAGGCTGTTATCACGGCCATGCCGACAGCCTCCTGGTTAAAGCGGGATCTGGCCTTTTAACCTTCGGCAATCCTACGTCGGCGGGTGTGCCTCCCGAGTTCGTCGCTCACACGATTGTGCTTGATTACAACGATATCGAAGGCGTCAAACAAGCGTTTGCCCAGCATGGTAAGGACATCGCCTGTGTCATCGTTGAACCCATCGCTGGCAACATGAACTTAATTAAACCAATTGCGGGCTTTCTCGAAACCTTGCGTCATGAGTGCACGGACCATGGCGCCATTTTGATTTTTGATGAAGTGATGACAGGCTTTCGGGTGGGCCCACAAGGCGTACAAGGTTTGTCGGGTGTAAAGCCTGACTTGACTACCTTAGCCAAAGTCATCGGCGGTGGCATGCCCATCGGCGCTTTTGGTGGCCGTGCAGACATCATGAAACACATCGCACCACTTGGGGGCGTCTATCAAGCAGGAACACTGTCGGGAAATCCTGTTGCCGTAGCGGCAGGCATCATGACGCTCAAACTCTTATCCACCCCAGGCTTCTACGAAGATCTTGCAAACCGAACCAGAAAATTAACGGATGGACTATCGGAGCGTGCCAAAGCCCACGGGATCCCCTTCTGTGCCGATAGCGTTGGCGGTATGTTCGGCGTTTACTTCGCCAGGCAAGTACCGACCACCCTTGCAGAGGTCTCTGCCAGCAACATCGACATGTTCAAAGTCTTCTTTCATGCCATGCTGGATGAGGGCATTTATTTCGCACCATCAGCCTACGAAGCGGGATTTGTATCTGCCACACATGACGATTCGGTTATTCAGGCAACCGTCGATGCGGCTGATCGAGTGTTTGCAAAACTAAAATAAAGGCAATGCAAAATAGTCGTCACGCAAAACAGCGATAATAAACAGCTTCGCCCCAATAACCGAATGAGTGAGAGTCATGGCCGTTAACTTGCACATCCCCGCAGACCACGAGGTCTATCCAGTCGCTGGTATTGAAATCGGCGTGACAGAGGCTGGTATTCGTAAAGCCGATCGCCGTGACCTCACCGTCTTTCGGCTGAGCGAGGGAGCGAGTGTTGCTGGGGTCTTTACCCGCAATCGTTTTCGCGCTGCGCCCGTCACCGTTTGTGAGCGCCACTTGGCCTCAGCCAGTGGGATCAGGGCCCTGGTTATCAACACGGGCAACGCTAATGCGGGTACCGGCGAGACCGGTTTACGGGCTGCAGAACAAACCTGCGCAGCGCTGGCTGGTCTGCTTGGTGCAAAACCTGAGCAAATCATGCCTTTTTCAACTGGCGTCATTCTTGAGCAGTTGCCTGTCGATCGCCTGATCGCCGGATTGCCAGGTGCGATCGCAAATTTGTCTGAAACCAATTGGGTCAGTGCCGCGCACGGCATTATGACCACCGATACGCTGCCTAAAATTTACTCGCACCGTGTTCAAATCGGAGGCAAAACCGTCACGCTAACTGGCATCAGTAAAGGCGCTGGCATGATACGCCCCAACATGGCGACCATGCTGGGCTTTCTAGGCACGGATGCTGGCATCGACCAGGACTTGCTAAAAAATCTGGCCAAAGAAGTTGCTGATGTGTCGTTTAACCGAATCACTGTCGATGGTGACACCTCGACCAATGATTCTTTCATCATCATGGCGACTGGCAAGAGCGGCTTGCTGATCAACAGTACAACTGACCCTCACTATCAAGCCCTCAAAACAGCGTTATCAGTCGCTGCTGCAGATCTGGCTCAAAAAATCGTGCGGGACGCCGAGGGCGCAACGAAATTCATGACTGTCAAGGTTGAACAAGCCAAAGACGTAGACGAAGCCCTGTTAGTGGCGTACGCAGTCGCTCATTCGCCACTGGTTAAGACCGCTTTTTTTGCGTCAGATCCAAACTTGGGCCGTATCGTGTGCGCAGTTGGTTACGCTGGGATTCCTGATCTGGATGTCTCGCATGTCAATCTATGGTTGGGCGATGTTCATGTCGTGCTTGATGGCGGTCGCAACCCAAGTTATCAAGAAGCAGACGGCCAGCGCATCATGAAAGAGGCCGAGATCACCATGCGTATTGGCTTAGGCCGGGGCACTGCAAGCGACACTGTCTATACCTGCGATTTCTCACACGAGTATGTGAGCATCAATGCCGATTATCGTTCTTGATTTTTGATTCTAATACCTCTAATGAACGCTTCAAATTTTGCCGTTACCCCTGAAGTAGCCGAACTGCTATCACGTATGAATCGAGTGCTTGGTCAGCTCGAAGCCTACCTGCCCCCTGCCCCGCCCCCAACCAACTGGAACGCACCCGCGTTTCGCTGGCGCAAGCGCGGTGCCTCGCACGGTTGGCTTGACGCCATTGCCCACGTCAGTTTGATTAACACGGTTGACTTACAGCATATTGACCGACAAAAAGAAATCATTGATCGCAATACGCGGCATTTCATTGAAGGCAAACCTTCCAACAATGTTTTGATGACAGGAGCTCGCGGCACGGGCAAAAGCTCACTAGTAAAAGCCATGCTGTCTAAATATGGCGAACAGGGCTTGAGACTGATCGAGGTCGACAAAGCTGATATGGCCGACCTGCCTGACATTGTTGAAATGGTTGGTAATCGACCCGAGCGCTTTATCGTATTCTGTGATGACTTATCCTTCGAAGAGGGTGAGGCTGGCTACAAAGCCCTGAAATCTGTACTTGATGGCTCTGCCGCCTCAACGGGTAATAACGTGTTGATTTACGCAACGTCTAATAGACGACATCTGATGCCTGAATACATGAGCGAAAATCTCTCCTATCAACATCAGAGCGATGGCGAAATACATCCAGGCGAAACCGTAGAAGAAAAGATTTCACTTTCTGAACGCTTTGGTCTCTGGATTTCTTTCTACCCCTTCCGTCAGGACGATTACTTAGACATCGTGCAGCACTGGTTGCGCACACTGGGATGCACAGACGCAGTTGTGCAAGCATCCCGGACTGAAGCCTTGCAGTGGGCGCTCGAACGCGGCTCAAGATCTGGTCGGGTAGCTTGGCAGTTTGCTCGGGATTGGGCAGCAAGGCATGCCTGAAAAAATTGTTGAAGCTGCTGTTGGTGTGTTGCTCAAACCAGACGGCACTGTATTACTCGGTAGCAGACCTGCTGGTAAGCCGTGGGCTGGGATGTGGGAGCTGCCTGGCGGAAAAATCGAGCCCGGCGAATCCGTCATGCAAGCGCTGACGCGCGAACTGCAGGAAGAGCTGGGCATTACGGTGACCGATGTCACGCCCTGGGTAACCTACACCCACGTCTACCCTACCGCCACGGTGAGGCTCTCGTTTTGTCGAGTGACACAATGGGATGGCGAACCGCAGGGCCTTGAGGGGCAGCAGTTACGCTGGGTCGACATCAAGCTGGCGCAAGACGTACCACAATTGTTGCCGGCCACTTACCCGCCGCTTCGCTGGCTATTACTGCCAGAGGTCTATGCGATATCTTCAATCGGTTCGCCAGAAGGGATTGACAGCTTTTTGTTGCGCCTCGATCATTCGCTAGCAAAAGGTTTGCGCTTATTGCAATGGCGCGAACCAGATTGGGCAACAGGCGCAGACTCTCCTGATCTGTACACGCTACTGGGCGACGTTATTACTCGGTGTCACGCGGTCGGCGCTAAAGTGTTGGTCAATAGCGTTCATCCCACCTCATGGTGGCAAGAAGCCGATGGTGTACATCTGCGCCAGGCCGAGGCGGCTCTAATCAACGAACGCCCCCAGTCCTTAAGCAACGATAAATTACTCTCCGTATCGACACACGATGCGGACGAATTAGCACATGCACGGCAACTCGGCGCGGATTTTGTCGTGTTGGGGCCAGTGCTCCCCACCATATCTCATCCGGGCAACCCGGGTATGGGTTGGGAGCAATTCCGTATCCTCAATGAACAAGCGGGGATGCCGGTTTACGCTTTAGGCGGACAATCCTCTGATACCCTGGCGCAAGCCAAAGCGTCAGGGGCCCACGGCATAGCTGCTATCCGCGGCGGGTTGAGCTGAACGCAACTTATCAGCTGCATCGCCAGCCTGCACATCCTTGCCCTGTTCGTCGACTTGTTCGATTTTATCCATCGACCAACCGCCACCTAGCGCGACAACCAGATTGACGCTCGCGGCCAAACGGTTTCCTAGCAACCCGATATAACTGTTTTCTGCGTTTAGCGCGCTGGTTTGCAAGACTGCGACGCTCAAATAATCAACCAGGCCCTGGTTGTATTGATTCATTGCCAAGCGAACCGCCTCTTTTGAGGATTCCATTGCCCTGCGAGAGGCTTGTAGCTCCCGGTCGTACACCTGCAACTGAATCATGGCGTTATCAACCTGCTGCAACGCCTGCAGAACCGTCAAACGATAAGCAGCTGTTTGTGCGTCAAAGATCGCCCTGTTTTGATCGATCAGTGCGTTACGCGTGCCGCCATCGAAAATCGCCTGCGCAATGCTTGGGCCCAAAGACCAATACTGTGCGGGGGCTGTGATCCACTGAAAAAAATTCGTTGTTTGATAACCACCTGTTGCTGATAGTGTCAGCGCCGGAAACCAGGCCGCAATTGCAACACCCACCTGAGCATTGGCGGCTTCAACTTGCAGGGCAGCCCCAGCGATATCTGGGCGCTGTTCTAGCAAGGTAGAAGGCAACCCTACCGGGATTGCCGGAGGCTTGATTGCAAAAGCCTCCGGTTCGATATTAAAAGATGAGGGTGCACGGGCGAGCAAGACTGCAATCGCATTTTGATACACCATCCGTTGCTGTTCAGTATCAATTAATTGTGCACGAGTACTTTCTAATTGAGTCGTAGCCGTCGCTACGTCGCCTGGATTGGCTACACCGGCGTTGTACTTATTTTGTGTCAACAACAACGAGCGCTCATAGGACGCTACCGACGCGCTCAAGACACGCGCTGTCTCGTCAAGCGTGCGTAACTGCATGTACGTCAACGCTAGTGTGCTTTGCGCCGTCAAACGGGCACCGGCCAAGTTGGCCGCCGCCAATTTTCTGTTCGCGGTTTGGCTCTCGACATTACGACGCACGCTACCCCATATATCAATGGTCCAGCTCGCTGTCGCGGATAATTTATAAACGTCATAATCATTTGATGCAGCCGCGCCGGTCGAACTCACCGCAGTGCCGCCGATGCTAGTCTTACCCGTATTTGCAGATATTGTCGGCAGCAGCGCCGCTTGTGAACTACGAAGCACCGCAACAGCCTGGCGATATTGAGCCTCGGATTGTGCAACACTCAAATTCGATTCATTGAGCTGACGCATCAGACCATTCAAGGTGTTGTCGCCGAACATCTCCCACCAAGCCCCTTTGAATCGAGTGGCCATGGTTGGATCGACAGGCTGCCATCCTGAGGTTTCGCGAAATTGCGCACCGATATCGACTGCTGGCCTCACATAGTCAGGACCAAGCTTGCATCCAAACAGGGACATCAGCAAACCAAATGCGACACCTGCACGCACTAGCTGAGGATAAAGTCCTGCAGGCGACAACCGCGAGTTAATCATTGAGAAAGGTTGCTTCATGATGAATGCTTGATACGAATCGGATGATTGGATGCAAGTCGCTTGAACCACCTGCGCGATTTCAACCAGTTGGCAAAGCTATCGAGGTACAGATAAACCACCGGTGTCGTATAGAGTGTCAGCAACTGGCTCAGAACGAGGCCACCTAAAATGGTAATACCAAGTGGTTGCCGCATTTCTACCCCCGCACCAGTCGCGAACACTAACGGTAAAGCTCCAAAAATCGCGGCGCTGGTCGTCATCAAAATCGGACGCAGACGGGTCATGCAAGCCAAGTGGATGGCCTCCCGCGGCGTCAAGCCACGTCGCCGTTGTGCGTCAAGCGCAAAGTCCACCATCATGATGGCGTTCTTTTTCACGATACCAATCAATAAGAAGACACCAATCAAAGCGATGAGGCTGAACTCTGTCTTTAAGATGATCAGTGCTAACAAAGCGCCAACGCCTGCAGACGGCAGCGTCGACAAAATTGTCAGTGGATGAATAGTGCTCTCGTACAGCATGCCGAGGACGATATACATCGTAATGATGGCGGCAAGAATGAGCAATGGCTGATTGGAAAGGGATTTTTGTAATAGCTGAGCAGTTCCCTGAAACCCTGCCTGTATCTTGTCTGTTGGTAAATTAGTCTCTGCAATCGCCTGCGCAATGGCGTTAGTGGCCTGCCCGAGAGTCACATTGGGAGCAAGGTCAAAAGAAATCGTACCGGAAGCAAATAGACCCTGATGTTTGACCGAGATGGGTGCGTTACGATTCTCGAAGCTCGCAAACGCTTTCAGGGGAACTCGCTCACCGCTGCTATTCATCACGTAGACATCATCGAGTGACTGGGGCCCAAGCGCGTGCTCGGGCGACACACCCAAGACAACACGATACTGGTTAAGCGGTCGGTAAATAATTGATATCTGCCTTTGCGCAAATGCATTATTGAGCTGGGCAGTGATCGCGGCCATCGAGATCCCCAAACGGGTTGCTGCCTCACGATTGACGACGAGAGCGATTTCACGACCTTTATCTTCTACGTCCGTATCAACGTCAACCAACTCAGGCAGCTTGGCCATCGCCTGCTGCACCTTAGGCATCCACTCTTTCAAGTCTGACAAGTCTGAGGCCATCAAGGTGTACTGATAATTAGAGCTGGTGGTTCTGCCACCAGCTCTCACATCTTGTGCGGCGATTAAGAAGAGTCGCGCGCCGGGTGTGCCGCCTAGCTGCGGCCGTAAGCGGTTAATCACGTCCTGCGCTGCCAGCTTTCGTTCAGCAAAGGGCTTTAACTGTACGGCCAGAAAACTGGTGTTGCCTCCACCCGAACCGCCCGCAAACGCTGTGACAGAGTCAACCGCTGGATCGGCAAGCACGATCTTGCGAAACTTATCTAGCTTGGGCGCCATCGCCGTAAAAGACGTGCCCGAATCAGTCGCGAAGAAACCGATCACCAATCCTGTGTCCTGAGGCGGGAACAAGCCCTTCGGAATCACTTTGTATAAGTACACATTCAACACGACAGTACCCAGCAAAATCACCATCGTGATCCTGCTGTGCCGAAGCGCCACATTAAGCGATCGACCATAAAACGACAATACCCCAGCGAGCACACGATCAAAAAATTTGTTCCAGCCTGCCAGCCAGTTAAGTCTCTCCGGTGTGGCGCTTTTATCTGCTGGCTTAAGAAGCACAGCTGCCATCATTGGCGTCAAAGTCAGGGACACAAACATTGAGATCACAATCGCAACCGAAAGGGTCACTGCAAATTCACGAAAGAGCCGTCCAGGCAATCCTCCCATCAGCAAAATCGGAATAAACACTGCAATCAGCGAAATGCTCATCGAAATAACCGTGAACCCAACTTCTTTGGTTCCCCTGAGTGCAGCTCTCAGCGGCTTTTCGCCTTTTTCCATGTGACGGATAATGTTTTCCAGAACAACAATGGCGTCATCAACCACGAAGCCTGTCGCAATGATCAACCCCATCAAAGACATGAGATTGATAGAGTAGTGCAACAAGTACATGGCACCAAAAGTACCCAGGAGAGATGCTGGCACGGCAAGTGTCGGGATCATTGCAGCACGCCAGTTGCCCAAAAACATTAGCACAACCAGCATCACCAGCACGATCGCGATAACGAGTGTCTTTTCAGATTCAAAGACTGACACACGGATAGTTGGACTGCGATCCATGGCAACGTCGACCGTCACGTCAGCGGGCAAAATCGCCTTGAGCGCAGGCAATTCGGCACGAATGGCATCGACCGTTTTAATGATGTTAGCTTTGGCTTGGGCACGAACGATGACAAGAATCGCTGGATTTTCATTGAAATAACCTACGTTCCGGATGTCTTCAACCGAATCCTCTACTGTTGCAACGTCGGACAAACGAACCGGTGAGCCGTTTCGCCAGGCAACAATCAAGGGCCGATACTTCGCCGCTTTATCCAGCTGATCATTCGCCGTCACTTGCCAGCGATAGTTATCGTTTTCAAGCAGACCTTTAGGCGTCAGCACGTTTGAGCTGGAGATGGCCGTCCGTACAGTATCCAGCGCGATGCCGTATTGCGACAAAGCTTCAGGATCGAGGTTAATACGTACCGCAGGATTCGAACTACCGCCAATCTGTACCTCACCCACGCCAGATATCTGTGACAGTTTCTGCATAACGATCGTGGTCGCCAAATCGTATATCTGGCCGACAGCGAGTGAGTTGGAGCGCAACGCCAGAATCAAGACAGGGGAAGCTGACGGATTCACTTTTTTGTACGTGGGATTTTGTCTCAGGCCGCTGGGCATCATTGCCCTGGCAGCATTAATCGCCGCTTGCACATCCTTCGCGGCGTCATTGACACTTCGATCCAGATCAAACTGCAGGGTAATCCTTGTTGATCCAACGGTGCTGCTCGACGTCATTTCATTTAAGCCAGCAATCGTCCCAAGCGATGATTCGAGAGGCGTTGCGACCGTAGCCGCCATCACCTCCGGATTTGCCCCCGCTAAATTTGCCGTCACCGATATGCCCGGAAACTCAATCTGTGGCAGCGGTGCTATCGGTAAAAATGAATAAGCGAGAATGCCCGCCAACACCACGGCAATCCAAACCAGTGTCGTCGCCACTGGACGCATGATGAAGGGCCCTGAAATGTTCATGCAAATCAGCCTTTAACCGGCCGCGCGACAGCACCCGTGCGCAAGCGATCAAAAAACAGGTAAATGACGGGCGTGGTAAACAAGGTCAGCACCTGGCTCACCATCAACCCGCCTACCATTACTAGACCGAGCGGCTGCCGTAATTCTGCCCCTGTGCCGGTAGCCAGCATGAGGGGCACAGCACCGAACAACGCAGCAAGGGTGGTCATCAGAATCGGTCGAAAGCGCAACAACGCCGCTTGATGAATAGCCTCGCGTGGCGAAAGCCCTTGCTTGCGCTCTGCATCAAGCGCAAAGTCGATCATCATGATGGCATTTTTCTTGACAATACCAATCAAGAGAATGATGCCGATAATCCCGATCATATCCAGATCACGACCCGTTAAAAGCAACGCGAGCAAAGCACCGATCGCTGCAGAAGGGAGCGTTGAGAGGATAGTAATCGGGTGTATAAAGCTCTCGTAAAGAATACCCAGAACAATATACATGGTGACAATGGCGGCCAGGATCAACAGCAGAGTGCTCGATAGCGAGGCTTCAAAGGCCTGCGCTGCACCTTGAAACCGTGTGCGAATACCCAGTGGGATGTCGATCTCTCGCTCAGCTGACGTAATGAGTTCTACTGCCTGCGACAAAGACGCCCCCGCTGCCAGATTGAAAGAAATCGTCACGGCTGGGAATTGACCAATGCGATTAATCACCTGCAAAGTTCGTCGCTCAGATACCTTGGCGACGCTCGATAACGGTACTGGCTTGCCTGCGGAAGTTTGAACATAAATCGCGTCCAGCGCGCCTGCATCGCGCCTGAACTCGGGTGCCACCTCAACCACGACGCGGTACTGATTAGACTGGGTAAAAACAGTCGACACCTGGCGCTGCGAGAACGCATCATTGAGTGCATCATCAATCAGTTGTGTCGTCACGCCCAGGCGTGCGGCAGCTTCCCGATCAATTTCTACAAAAGTCGACAAGCCCTGATTCTGCAAGTCATCGACCACGTCCGCCAGTTGGGGAATCGTCCGCAGTTTGTCGATCAGAATCGGCACCCACTCCGCGAGTACTTCCGCGTCGGGGTTTTCGAGCGTCAGTTGATATTGAGTTCGACTAACGCGATCTTCGATAGTGAGATCTTGTATCGGTTGAAAATAAAATTTCAGATCATCTACCGAAGAGACGGTCTGCTGCAGTTGCCGAATGATGGTCATGACGCTGTCTGACCGCCGAGAGTGCGGTTTGAGCGCAATCTGCATTCGCCCTGCACTTAGCGTCGAATTGGTGGTGTCCACGCCGATGAAGGACGATATCGTATCGATCTGGGGATTCTGCAGCAACAACTTGACCGCACTTTGCTGTCTTTTTGACATGTCAGCAAAAGATACGTTTGCCGGTGCCTGCGTAATAACCTGTATCAGTCCGGTATCTTGCTGGGGGAAAAACCCTTTCGGCACCAGGACGTAAAGCCCCCAAGTGACAGCAAACGTGGCCAGCGCAACGATGAGCGTCAGCTTCTGCCGGTTCAAGACAAATTGAAGCGCCACGTCGTACCGGGCAATCAAGCGGTCGATAAACAGACCACATTGAGTGACAAACCAACCATGCTTCTCTTCATGTCCGGCACGTAACAAGCGAGAGCAAAGCATTGGTGTCAACGTGAGCGAAATCAACAAGGACAAGAGGATCGCAACCGCTAAAGTCACAGCGAACTCGCGAAACAACCTGCCCACCACCTCAGACATGAAGAGCAAGGGAATCAGCACCGCGATCAGGGAAACCGTAAGCGAGACCAAGGTGAAACCAATCTGCGACGCACCCTTTAACGCCGCCTGCAATTTAGTCTCACCTGCCTCGAGATAACGCGCTATGTTTTCAATCATCACGATGGCGTCATCTACAACGAAACCGGTTGCGATCGTCATTGCCATCAAGGTCAGGTTATTGATACTGAATCCTGCAAGATACATCACACCAAAGGTGCCTACCAGGGACAGCGGCACCACGACACTCGGGATAAAAGTGGCGGTCAGCGTGCGCAAAAATACAAAGGTGACCAGTACCACGAGTCCAATAGCGATGAGCATTTCGTGTTGAACATCCCGCACAGACTCACGAATAGTCTGGGTGCGATCGGACATCAAGGTCACATCAAAATTGGCTGGCAAGGCCTGGCGAATCTGAGGCAGTAAAGTCTGAATCCGGTCCACCACTTCAATAACATTCGCACCTGGTTGCCGTTGCACGTTAAGCAGCACGGCTGGCTGGGTTCCATTCCAGGCTGCCAATCTGACGTCCTCGGGGCCGATCGCCACGGCCGCCACATCAGATAGTTTCAATGGTGCATTATTTTTGTATGCCAGAATCAGATCAAGATAATCGCTAGGCGATTTAACCTGATCATTGGTGTTAATGGTGGTCGAGCGCAACGGACCATCAAGGGTTCCCTTAGGCTGGTTAACGTTTGCTGCAACAATTGCTGTGCGTAAATCAGCCATCGTCAAACCCATGGCGGAGAGCGATTTGGGATTGGCCTGAATTCGGACCGACGGACGTTGTCCCCCCAAAACCGTCACCAAACCAACGCCGGGCACCTGAGATAACTTTTGCGCGATTCGAGTATCGACCAGATCCCGCACTTGCGGCAAAGGAACAGTCGGGGAAGTGATTGCCAAGGTGACAACGGGCGCGTCGGCCGGATTAACTTTGTTGTAAATCGGCGGGGCCGGCAGATCTTTCGGTAAGAGGCTAAACGAGGCATTAATTGCCGCCTGGACCTGTTGCTCGGCTACATCGAGCGGCAACTCAAGTACAAACTGCAGGGTGATAACCGAGACGCCTGCGGCACTGCTGGACGCCATTTGATTGAGTCCTGGCATTTGCCCAAACTGTGTCTCAAGTGGCGACGTTACCAGCGAGGCCATCACATCAGGGCTCGCGCCTGGATAGCCTGTAGTGACCTGAATCGTGGGGTAATCAACCTCAGGCAAGGACGAGACAGGTAAGGTGCGATAAGCCACCAGACCACAAAGCAACATTGCCACCATGGCAAGTGTGGTGGCAACAGGCCTCGTAATAAACGGGCGTGAGAGATTCACGGCTATTTCGTCTTAGGGTAGGTGGAACCGCCTGACCGCCGTCCAGCCGAAGTCTGGCCACCATTTCCACTGGGCTGATTGTCGTCAATCACGCGCACCTTGGCTCCTGCGCGTAATTTATCGGTGCCCTCCAGCACAACTTTATCGCCGACCGAGACACCGTCCAAAACAACCACACGATCGCCAGTGGTAGCACCGATCTTGACTTTTTTAATCGCGACTGTACCGTCGTCCTGTAAAACATAGACAAAGGGTCCCTGACTGCTTTGCTGCACGGACGCGGCCGACACAGTCGACGCGTCCTTGATGGTTTTAACCAAAATCCTTGCATTCACGAATTGATTGGGAAACAACGCATCATCCTCATTCGTGAACTGCGCTTTGAGTTTGAATGTTCCGGTCGTTACATCGATCTGATTATCAACCGTCGTGAGATAACCTTGAGCGAGTAATTTCGTATCGGGCCGGTCATAGACGTCGACCGTGAGCTTTTTGCCAGCGAGCAATGGCCCGCGAACTTCTTCGAGGTTGCTCTCGGGCAACGTAAAGATCACATTGATGGGCTGAGTTTGAGTCAGTACAACAATACCCTGAGGGTCGTTACTGCTCAGAATGTTGCCGACGTCAAACTGCCGCAGGCCCAAACGTCCGGGGATTGGAGCAACGATCCGGGTGAAATCCAGTTGCAACTGCGCGTTGTCAACCGCAGCCTGGTCCGTCAAGATTAAAGCCTGATATTTTTTTACCAAAGCAAGCTGTGTATCAACGGTTTGACCGGCAATCGACTTCTGGTCACGCAGGGTTTCGTAGCGCTTCAAATCCAGCTTGGCGTTCTCGTATTGGGACCGGTCTTGAGCCAAAGTCCCCTTTGCCTGATCCAGCGCCACTTGATAGGGACGAGGATCGATTCGTGCAATTAAATCCCCCACCTTGACCTTATCGCCTTCTTTAAAAGGGATTTGAACGACCTCGCCTTGTACGCGGCTACGCAGTGTCACAGTGGCATAGGCGGTTACAGTTCCCAGACCGCGCAAATAGACATCAAAGTCTTTCGCGAGCACCGGCTCAAGCTTGACTGGTACAGGAATTTGAGCGCTGGGAGGAGGCCCTTTTGGTACCGCGTTTTCATTAATACGGACCGAAACAAGCCAGGCGGTGGCCAAGACAGCGGCCAGCAACCCTAGCAAAATCAGGAGTTTGGATTTTTTTCGGAGAACATTTAAAAAACGACCGTCAGGCATTCGAATCCCAATAAATATCTTGCCAGAAAGCTAGTATAGAGGGGATTAGAAGTCACATTGCCGCAACAAGTTCCCTTGCGTAACTATTTGTAACCACTCGTCAGGTTTACTCAAAACACCCTGGGGACTAGAGTGAGCACAAAGCCATCTTGAAGGACACATCCTTGGCGACAGCCTGCGGCCGAAGCTCGCCGTCCTGAGTGGCGAAACGAATCCACACCATGTATTTATTGGCACTGATTTCCGGAAAAATCTGCTCGCTATCGCTTACCCACACCCGAAGCAGCTGATAGACCTTACCGCCAAGCATTTGCTGAAAAGCCCCTTGAGGGCCTATCACTGAATCCGGCTGGGTCGACTCACGCAACATACCCAGCACCATGGAAATACCGTCTTTCAGTGGCTGGATCGGCTCGATCCATTTTTGCAAATCAGCACAGCGCTCAGCAACATCGCGACATTGCCAAGAATGAAACGAAGGCATATCCACTTGCGTACCGCCACCGGGGACAGCCAATCTGCCTCTCAGGCTAACCAGCCAATCGTTGTCTCTCAGGGTCTGCCCCGTTTTACCCGTCGCGATCAAATTAGCTGTCACACGATCCATTTGCGTCAAGGTGTCTTGTAGTGCGGTTGTATCCACCCCGGGATGATCTTGTAAGGCCGATAGCGCGACTCGTTGCCGATCAAGATCCTGCAAAACACTGCTTTTCATATCTGCACGCTCGGTCGCATCCAGCAGATCAAACAACGCAGCAAACGCGACCTGATGTAACCGAGCATCGCCAGGCTGTGCAAAAAACGTCAAGCGATCAAACAGATACTCGAGCCTCATTAAGGATCGAACACGTTCATTAAAGGGATATTCAAAAAGGATCACTGATACTTGAACTCTTTAAAGGCACTACAACTGGGTTGCTCGGCGACGCGACACACTGCTGGTCGCATCACGCTCCAAAACTTGAGTTTCTATCGGCCAATGCGCACCATATTTTATGCAATGCCGACGTCTGCTCCGTAAGATAGTCGATTGGCACTGAAATGTCATTCAAAATCACGTCATCTGCCACCAAAAGCCTGTCTTCGCGAGTAGCTTGTGCGGCGAGTATGCCCTGAATGGCGGACACCGATAAACCACTGCGCGCTTGCACTCGGCTGATTTGGGTGTCAGCGTCGCAGTCAACAACACAAACTCGATCGACCTTATTTCTCCATCTGCCCGACTCAACAAGCAGTGGTATTTCAAAAACAATGTAGCTCCCGGTGGCCAACTCAGCTGCACGATCGGCGGCTGCCCCAATCAGTGGGTGCAGGATCTGCTCGAGCGTAGTTCGTGCAGCGTTATCTGCAAACACGATTTCGCGCATACGCTGGCGATCCATGGCACCGTTAGCATCAATGACGTCTGCCCCAAAAGCCTCACTGACAGGTTTAATCCCCAGGCCGCCAGGCTCAGTCAACTGACGCGCAAGCTGGTCGGCATCGATAACAGTGGCGCCCCATTGCGCGAGCAGTTTTGATACCGTCGATTTGCCAGATCCAATCCCGCCAGTTAACCCCAACTTGAACATACCCGCCTCAATGCCGATCAAATTAGGGTGAGTGTCACCTAGGACACGGGCCAAAAGCAAGTAAAGATGCCTAGCCCACCAGCAAACGACAAAAAGGGTCCGAAAGGCAAGGCGACTGCTGCCCCCTGCCCCGTCTTAAACCAGCGAACACCACAAGCCATACATGCCAGACACGAGGCGACAAGCAGCACTGCCGGAACCAGCGATACACCCACCCACGCCCCTATCGCGGCTGCGAATTTAAAGTCACCGTTACCCATTGCAGGCCGGCCAGTCAGTTGCTGGAAAATACTGGCGACTAGCCATAGTGGTAGATACCCCGCTACAACCCCCAGCACCGATTGCTCAAGCGGTACGACTGAATACATCAAATTAAACAGCAAACCAGCCCAGAGCAAAGGCTGGGTCAACACGTCAGGCAGCAACCCGGTATAGGCATCTATACGAGCCAACACCAGCAGAACTGCGCACACCGAGACAATCGCCAATAAATGAGTCCAGGATCTGCAAAGCTGATACGCACCAACCGTACAAAAAAAGCACACGACAGCATGTGCCACATCATGCGATCGCTTCGCAACGAGGGTTGAAGGAGGCCTCAGCGCACGTTCACGGGCCTGCCAGATCTGCTCCAGGCGACCCACTAAAAAATGGCTTAGCCAGCAGCCTGACCAAGTCAAGGCCAGCAGACAAAGAGTTAAAACAAAGAATCCTGCCGATGAAAAGGTGTCAGCATCGTAGAATAGCGATATTGGATTAGTCATTAGTCTTCAAATCGGGGAAGTTTTACGATGTCAGCATGGATTTCGGTAAAAACCAAATCAACCCAAGCGGGGCTTTTCATCCTGCTAGGCTTAGCTAGTTTGGCCTTAACGGGTTGTTCAAATTTCATGACGGCGGGCTTTTACGACCCCCCAAAAGCCAGTTCAGCCACAGATGCGACTGCCATCGCAACCAACGCGTACGCAACACAGGCGGTGCAAGCCCCAGCGCAGTTTCAAATCGACTTGCGCAATCCCGCCGCTCAGAAGCCTGTGGTGACTGAGGCAACAAATCAGTCTGCGACAACGTCTACACCGCAAGTCTACAAAGCACCAAAAACTGACCGCGATGCAGCGACACCGGTTGCCTCGGGCAGCACCGCTGTCAATGATGCCCCGCCTGCCGACTCTGCTGACGGCGACAAGAACATGCAGGCAGTTATCGCAACGCCCCCTTCGCCTCAGTCCGAAGTCCTGCCTGAACCCCAGTCATTCTCTGGCACGATGCCGTGCTTCAATGCAAACTCGGGGTGTAACGCACAGAAAGTCGTTCTGAGTTTGGCGCCCAACGGAAGATGGCGTTCTCGCACCACCTTTTTAGAGCAAGACAAACAAAACGGCAAACCGATGGTTGAGCAAGGTTGTTGGCGAGCCGTTTTGAGCTCACCCGTTCGCATTGCGCTCCTGGGGGCAACAAACACAGAACGCGCTCAGTTTGCACTGCCGTCTGAGAATCTGCTTCGGGTGATTTCAGTCGACGGACAAACACCTAATCTCAACTACTCGCTGTCTCGCCAACCAGATCTTGATCCGATCAAAGAGCTCGATAAGACCCTCGCGCCCAGTTGTAACTAAAGGCTGTCGGTCGACTGATCTGTCAGGTTGCGCTTGGGTGGATTCACCTGCTCAAGTGCCTGGGGCGGATTCGTACAAAGTTCTCTCGCTAACTGAACTGCGTTGCGAACACCCATCTTGTAGAAAATACGAGCACGATGTGCTTCGACGGTTCGCATCGATATGCCAAGATCGATGGCAATGACTTTGTTGGATTTACCTTCAGCGACTGGGGCGATCACATCACGTTCGCGAGCCGTCAGCACCGACCATCCAGCACCAGCAACTTCATCATATCGTTTCATACTGCCTCCGTTTGATGACGGAGTGCAGTCTGGCAGATGACGTACAAGTCGCAAAGCTGTCAAATCTGACAGGCGGACTAACCCTAGGTACGTATTGACTTCTAAACGATTGCGCTAAGCTCAAGATTATCGATCAACCGTGTTGTGCCCAATTTCGCGGCGGCAAGCACCACCAGTGGCTCACCCGCTTTAATCTGATCGAGAGTTGGTTTGTGCAAATCACGCTGGCGACGGACAGCAATGTAGTCGACCTGCCATCCCCGTCGGGTCAAGAATTCAGTCGTGTATTGTTCGAGCGCGGCAAGATCATGCTGTCCGCCAACCAGTCGTTGCTGGATCTCGTTTAATGCCGCGTAGAGCCGGGGCGCTTCGTTGCGCTCATCTGAACTCAGGTACATATTGCGAGAGGATAGCGCGAGACCATCCTCGGCACGCACTGTCTCGTGAGCCAGCACTTCAACTGGCAACTGAAACTGGCGACACATATTACGTACCACCATCAACTGCTGATAGTCTTTTTTACCAAAGACCGCGACACGCGGGCCAACGCAGGCGAATAACTTGAGGACGACTGTACTGACACCACCAAAAAAACCAGGCCGAATTTCGCCTTCAAGAATGTCACCGAGCTCTTGTGGTGGCGAAACCCGATAATTTTGCGGTTCGGGATAAAGCTCGCTTTCATTGGGGGCAAACAAGACGTAGACATCGCGATTGCGCTCTAGCTTCTCGATATCATTTTGTAATGTGCGTGGATAGCGATCGAAATCCTCGTTCGGACCGAACTGCAACCGATTCACAAAAATACTGGCCACAACCGGATCACCATGCTGACGCGCAAGCTTCATCAAGGCCAGGTGTCCATCGTGCAAATTGCCCATGGTGGGCACAAAAGACACGCGCAACTGGCCTCGTAATTGATCGCGCAAATCCTCAATCGTATGAACAACCTTCAAGTTAGGTCTCTCCTTCGTCGTGGCTCTCGCCACGGCTCGTGTAGGCAAGCCTGACATAGATGGGGGCATAAGGCTCGGCCTGAGTAATCTCTAAAAGGGCCTCACGCGAAAGTTCAAGCATGGCCAGAAAATGCACCACCACCACGGCAACCGGTGCACCTTCCTGAATACGTTCTAAAAAAAGCTCGCCGAATTCCATGAACCGTATGCTGGATAACCGGCGCAAGATGTGGGTCATGTGATCACGAACCGACAGCTGCTCTCTCGTAATATGGTGATGGGCGTTTAGCTTGGCCCGCTTAAGAATATCAATCCAGGCTTGCCGCAAATCATCGACATTAACCTCAGGCAGCATTCTTTCAACCTGCAAGTCGGCAAATGCCTGCGCTCGCTCAAAATCGCGGCCAAGCTGGGGCAGGGCGTCAAGTTTTTGCGCGGCGAGTTTCATTTGCTCATACTCAAGCAAGCGACGAACCAATTCGGCACGAGGGTCATCCACCTCGCCGTCGCCCTCTGACTTTTTCACCGGTAACAACATGCGCGATTTGATCTCGATCAACATCGCCGCCATCAATAAATACTCTGCAGCCAGCTCAAGGTTATGAATCCGTATCTGCTCAACATAGGACAGGTACTGCTGGGTAACCTCCGCCATCGGGATATCCAGCACATTGAAATTCTGCTTGCGGATCAAATACAGCAGCAGATCAAGGGGCCCTTGAAACGTCTCTAAAAACACCTCCAGCGCATCGGGTGGTATGTAGAGATCCTGAGGCATGGAAAACAGCGGCTCGCCATACAGACGCGCCAGCGCAACGGCATCAACCACATCAGGGGTTGTATCGACTTCGGGTTTCACCAATGCGTCCAGACTGTTGTCTGGACCTTGTGCTGTCGTCATCAAATATCGATCGGTTTAATCGTTTTGATAAACGTAGGCATTTTGAGCGACCCGTGCTGCTTTAAATCCCTCGGCCAGCTCTGGATCCTGGGGTTTGTCCCACAGCCTTGCGCGGCCGTCTCGCTGACGCTGCTCGAGATCGGGGTGTGCGGCTTTGTACGACTGCAGAAATTCGGTAATTTCAGAGGTATAGTTTTTCGACATGATTCGCAGTAATAGGCGGGCAAAGGGTTAGACTTAAGTTAGTTTACTGTACAGAACAAAGCTTTTTAGATGCCAGCCTCTAGTAACTCAACAAAAAAAATATTGCCCACGACTGAAAAGCAAGCGTCTGGCCATCTACTGGCCTTCATCATCGGCTGCGCATTATTTATGCAGATGCTTGATTCAACCGTAGTGGCCACTGCGCTACCCGCGATGGCTCGTGCACTGGGGACAACGGCTGTCGCCCTCAATGTTGCCATCACATCCTATCTCTTATCCGCTGCAGTATTTGTGCCGATTAGCGGCTGGGCCGCGGATCGGTTCGGTGCTCGCCGCGTTTTTATAGCAGCTATTGCCTTGTTTACATTAAGTTCAGTTGGCTGCGCGATGTCTGGAACAGTCATGCAACTCATCGCGGGCCGAGTAATGCAAGGATTAGCAGGGGCCATGATGGTGCCCGTCGGCAGAATTATCCTCTTGCGCACTACTCCCAAACGCCAATTGCTCAACCTGATGGCGTTTTTATCGATGCCTGCCTTGCTAGGCCCAATGATGGGGCCGCCACTCGGCGGCTTTTTGGTCACGTATGCGTCTTGGCACTGGATCTTTCTCATCAATATCCCGATTGGTATCGCTGGTATTGTCATGATTTTGAGATACGTCAAAGAGTTGCCGTTAGACGGCTTACCGCATCGGCTCGATTGGCTCGGATTTTTATTAAGCTCAATTTGCCTGGCAAGCTTAGTGGGAGGCTTTGAAATGCTTAGCAATGAAGACTCGTCAGTCTTGCGCACGCTCATCCTTGTCGTGATCGGGGTGGTCTCAGGCTTAATTTATATATGGCACGCAAAAAGGCATCACGAGCCGATCCTGGATTTGACCTTGATGCGCATCCCTACTTTTCGCGTGGCGATGCTGGCCGGCAACCTGTGCCGGTTTACCGTTGGCGCTTCGCCATTTTTACTGGCTTTGCTGCTACAAGTTGGTTTCGGTATGTCGCCCTTATCTGCAGGCTTAATCACTTTCACCGGCGCCGTAGGCGCCTTGCTAATGAAATTTGTCGCCCCCCCTATTTTGCAATACTGGGGCTATAGACGCGTGCTGGTGGTCAATGCGGTCCTGACAGGTGGCGCCTTGATTAGTTGCGCGGCATTTTCTCCTGACACGCCAAAAAGCTTGATGATTGGTGCTTTGCTCATTGGTGGTTTCTTTCGATCTCTTCAATTCACGGCTACGAATACACTGGCCTACGCAGATATCCCTCAGGCAAGCATGAGCCGTGCAAGTAGTTTTGCCGCTATGGGTCAACAGCTCGGTATCAGCCTGGGGGTTGGGGTTGCCGCTGCCACGATCAGGATCAGCCTTTTAGTAACCGGCGACACTGCTTTAGCCGCACACGACATCGTGCCCGCATTTTTCGTCGTCGGCGCTTTCTGCATGTTGGCAGGTTGGTCTTTCACCTCGCTACCACTGGATGCTGGCAAGTCGTTGCAGAGCAATACAAAAACGCCTTAATTAACTTGCGCACCTGAGATCTTCACAATCTCTTTATACTTGTCACGTTCTTGTTTAACCATCTCGGCGAATTGCGCAGTGGTCAGGCTCATTGCATTTGAGCCCATCGCATTTAATCTTTCGATCACTTCCGGATCCCGGAGAGCTTGTTGATAAGCGCTGTGTAACTTTTGAACAATTGGCTCGGGCGTACCGGCAGTGGTAAATACACCAAACCAGGTACCAATATCAAAGGGTGTGACCCCAGCCTGCTCCACAGTCGGTACCTCTGGCAATAAGCCCGAGCGAGCTTTCGTTGTGACGGCCAAAGGCAATACCTTACCTTCTTTTATTAATGCAGCCGATGCGGCTAAATTATCGAACATGAAATCCGACTGCCCCGATAGAAGGGCTAACTGCGCAGGTGACGCACCCTGATACGGAACATGCACAACGTCGATCTGCGCTTTTGCCTTGAGGAACTCACCTGCCAAATGCCCAGCGCTACCAGAGCCACCCGAGCCATAATTAAGTTTGCCGGGATGCTGTGACGCGTATTGGATTAGATCTTTCAGGCTTTGGATCTTGTTCTTTTGCGCAAAGTCTTTATTAACAACCAAAACGTTCGGGACAGAGGCGACCAGTGCTACTGGAGCGAAATCTGTCACAGGATCGTATGGGATGCTGGCAAAGAGCCAGGGATTGATCGCGTGAGTGGCAACAGCGCCCATCACGAGGGTGTAACCATCTGGATTGGCTTTCGCCACCAGATCTGCACCAAGATTGCCCCCTGCTCCAGGCTTGTTTTCTACAATAATCGGCTGCCCGAGCGTGCCGCGTATTTTTTCTGCCAACAGTCGCGCCATTGTGTCGAGCGGGCCACCGGGGGGATAAGGCACTACCATCCGAACCGGTTTGACGGGCCAGGGTGCATTGCTGGTCGTTTGCGCGCCCACACGCTGAGCCGCACCAGTGGTCGCCAGTAACACCAGCGCGACAGACAAGTGCCTTCGCAAGTAATTCAGCCGCATAAGCATCAATGCAGGATTTGGCTGAGAAACAACTTGGTCCGATCGTTTTGGGGGTGATCAAAAAAGGCATCAGGCGCATTTTGCTCGATGATTTCGCCTTTATCCATAAAGATGACGCGATCGGCAACTTTACGGGCAAAGCTCATTTCGTGCGTAACGCACAACATCGTCATACCAGACTCTTCAGCCAGATTAACCATAACATCCAGCACCTCTTTGACCATTTCAGGGTCCAGAGCAGACGTCGGCTCGTCAAACAGCATGATCTTGGGCGCCATGCAGAGAGAGCGTGCAATCGCCACGCGTTGCTGCTGACCGCCTGACAATTGGCCAGGGTACTTGTTGGCTTGATCAGGTATCCGAACACGTTCGAGATACTTCATTGCATCAGCCTCAGCCTTGGCTTTGGGGGTCTTCAAAACCCAGATCGGCCCAAGCGTCAGATTTTCGAGGACAGTCAAGTGAGGGAACAAATTAAAATGTTGAAACACCATACCTACATCACGCCGGATCGCTTCAACATCTTTCAAATCGTTGGTCATCTCTATGCCTTCGACGACGATGCTCCCCTGCTGATGCTCCTCAAGCCTGTTGATGCAACGAATCAGGGTTGACTTGCCAGAGCCGGAAGGACCGCAAATCACAATCCGCTCGCCGCGCGTCACTTCAAGATTAACGTTACGCAACACATGAAACTTGCCATACCACTTGTTGACATCTTTCATGCTAATGATGGCATCGGCCATATTGATCTCCAGACCTATCGTTGATAGCCGGTCGCAAGACGCTTTTCAAGCGCCTGGCTATACCGCGACATCGAGTAACAAAAAATGAAATAAATCGCTGCAATAAATAAATACACTTCTACGCTAAAACCTCGCCATTCTTGATTGACCAGAGCCGCTTTGGCCGCAAGGGTCAAATCAAAAATGCCAATGATCACGACCAGAGAAGTATCTTTAAACATGGCAATAAAAATACTAACGAGCGGAGGAATCACAACCTTCAAGGCTTGCGGCAAAATAACCAGACGCATTTGTTGCCAATAACTCAAACCAAGCGAATCAGCGCCCTCGTACTGCCCTTTGGGGATTGCCTGCAAGCCGGCACGAACAATCTCTGCGATGTAGGCAGCAGCAAACAAAATGATGGCGACCTGCGCTCGCAACAGCTTATCAATTGTGACGCCCGCCGGTAAAAACAAGGGCAGCATCACAGAGGCCATAAATAATAGGCTGATCAGGGGCACGCCTCGAATCAGTTCGATATAGCCGACGCAAAGGGTCTTGATTGCAGGCATTTTCGAGCGACGCCCGAGCGCTAGCAATATCCCCAAAGGGAAGGCGAAGACAATACCAAAAGTCGCAAGCAGCAAGGTAACAGGCAGACCACCCCAAAGGCTATTTTCAACATAGCGCAGACCCAATACACCGCCCCACATTAAAATCGCAACCGCGACTAGTACGACCACCCATAGGCCTCCCAATAAAGGGTGCCAAAATCTGCGCCAGCCACTCAGGGCGATCACGCCGATCAATAACAGGGTTGCTAGTAGCGGTCTCCATTGTTCATCGTAGGGATAGGTGCTGAAGAGCATCAACCGATAGTTCTGACCGACAATCGCCCAACACGCGCCGCTGCTTTTCCTGCATTCTTGTCCGCTCAAGGCGGAAACATTGGCATTCACAATCGCCCAGTCGAAAAAAGCAGGTACGGACAGGACGAACAGCCACACAACCAAAAGCGTCAAAACGATATTCAGCGGTGACGACAGTAAATTATTTTTCACCCACACCCACGGACCCAGGTTAATACGGGCTGGGGCCATGACGGATGTTGCTTCGACTTGACTATTCATATTGCTCATCATCAACGCTCCGTCAACGCGATGCGTTTGTTGTACCAGTTCATAAAGACCGAGATCGACAGACTCACGCTGAGGTAAGCAGCCATGATAATCATGATCCCTTCTATCGCCTGACCCGTCTGGTTGAGCGTTGTATTGATAATCGAGACGATGTCGGGATACCCAATCGCCACCGCTAACGAACTGTTCTTGGTGATATTGAGGTACTGGCTTGTCATCGGTGGAATGATGACTCGCAGCGCCTGAGGCAATACAACAAGCCTCAGCGACAGGCTACGCTTGAGTCCCAGCGCATCGGAAGCCTCCCATTGCCCGTTGCTTACCGACTGGATGCCAGCACGCACAACCTCAGCGATGAACGCAGCGGTGTAAACGACCAGGCCAACGAGCAACGCCGCGAATTCAGGGGTAAGTGTCAAACCCCCAGCAAAATTGAAACCCTTCAACGCCGGCATATCAACGATGATCGATTGCCCGCTAAGCCCCCAGCAAATTAAGGGCAGCGCCAGCAGCAGAAGCAAACCAACACGCCAGACCGGGAATATTTGCCCAGTCTGCGCTTGCCGTCGCGAAGCCCAGTTTTTGATGAGAATCATCACCAGCATCGCAAGGCCAACGCCCACAAACAACCAAACGAGCCCATCACCTAGCAACCCAGGTACTTTAATACCGCGATTCGAGATGAACACACCGGCAATCGGATGCAAGGCTTGTCTTGGACCCGGCATGTTTTCAGAGATAATCGAGTACCAGAAAAACATCTGCAGTAGCAAAGGAATGTTTCGGATGATCTCGACATAAATGGCAGCAAGTTTTGCAATCAGCCAGTTTTTTGACAGGCGAGCAACCCCGATTACAGTCCCCAGCAGCGTGGCGAACACGATACCAAGACACGCCACGACGAGAGTATTCAGCAGCCCAACAGCAATTGCGCGCAAGTACGTATCAGCTGGACCGTACGAAATAATGGATTCACCAATAGCGAATCCCGATTCGCGGGATAAGAAATCAAACCCCGTTGAAATATGGCTAGTCGCTAAATTGCTTAAGGTGTTTTTAACGAGAAACCAGATACCGCCCGCGACCATCGCAACGGCAATAATCTGAAAGAGAATCGACCGCAAAACAGGATCGCTCCAGGAAAGCTTTGCTTTCGGGCGTTTCGGTGAGTGATGAGGTTGACCGGTCATGAGCAACTTAGCAAAAAAATTGGGGCGGTCAGACCGCCCCGGTGGATCAAGTACAGATTAACGAATTGGCCATGCGTACATGACGCCGCCTTTCGTCCACTGCTGATTCAGACCACGAGGCAACTTAAGCGGACTGCCGGCACCGACTGTGCGGTCAAAACTTTCGCCATAGTTACCGATCTGTTTGACAATGGTGTATGCCCATTTTTCATCAACACCCAAGTTTTTACCCATACCAGGTGTCGCGCCCAAAATACGCTGAACATTGGGGTTGGTGCTCTTCAACATTTCGTCTGCATTAGCTGAAGTGATGCCGTACTCTTCTGCCTCAACCCACGCATTCAAAGACCAGCGAACAATATTGAACCACTGCTCGTCGCCTTGACGAACCATGGGGCCCAGAGGCTCTTTTGAAAAGTCTTCAGGCAAAATGACGTAGTCATCAGGATTGGGGAAAGTTGAACGGGTTGAAGCCAAACCCGATTTGTCTGTCGTGTAAGCATCGCAACGACCTGCAACGAAGGCGTTGACGACCTCTTCAAGCTTTTCGATCACCACAGGCTTGAAATCAATCTTGTTCGCACGGAACCAATCAGCCAGATTGAGTTCAGTAGTCGTACCGGGCTGGACGCAAACTGTTGCGCCCGCGAGCTCTTTGGCACTTTTAACATTCAAACTCTTCTTGACGATAACGCCCTGGCTATCGTAATAAAGAACGCCGGCACCCAAAAGGCCCAGCGTCGCATCACGTGTCAGCGTCTGGGTTGTATTACGTGTCAACACATCGATTTCACCAGACTGCAAGGCGGTAAAACGCTGCTGCGCAGTTAGTGGCGTAACTTTGAATTTGCTTGCATCGTTAAACATGGTCGCGGCAATGGACCGGCACAGATCGATGTCAAGACCCTTCCATTCGCCTTTACTGTCAGCTGCTGAAAAACCTGCTACGCCAGTCGACACCCCGCACTGAACAAAACCTTTCTTCTTAACGCTCTCGAACGTAGCACCTGCCTGAGCAACTGATGTACCAGCAATGAGCAGAGCCAGGATGGCGGCTAGCTTGAAAACTTTCATTGAGTATTCTCCAGAGAAATTGGGCAATTCGGGTGCAAACCCTTACACCTGTTAGCGTACAAGCACGGTTGCGAGATATTAGTCGCGTCCACAGTATGAATGTATGAGGGAAATCCCTCGTTTGCAATAGCTATTTCGCGAACCAGCGTTACTATTCGTAAATAGGATTTAGCTTGCCATGATCGAATTTCTGCACGTTTTCAAATCGTACGGCCAAGAGCGAAACATTCTGGCGGACATCACGTTTCAAGTGACAGCCGGAGAATTCGTCTTCGTCGCGGGGCCTTCAGGGGCAGGTAAATCTACGCTATTAAAGATGATTGCGGGTTTAGAGCCTGCCACCCGCGGTTCGATTCAAGTTAACGGCCAACGCTTGGACCACCTCTCCGCGAGAGCCAAACCCTACCTGCGCCGGGCTGTTGGCGTGATCTTGCAGGACACGCATTTACTTTACGATCGCAGCGCAATTGATAACGTCTTGTTACCTCTTTCAGTGACTGGACTGTCGATGACTACCGCAAGATCACGCGCGAGGGCTGCGCTGGAGAAAGTGGGTTTGTCTCAAAAAGAGCAGGCCAATCCAATCACGCTGTCGGGCGGAGAACAGCAGCGACTGGCAATTGCCCGCGCGATTGTCAACCGTCCAGCGATTTTGATTGCGGATGAACCCACAGCAAATCTTGACGCTGAAACCGCGCAGCGAATCATGTCTGTCTTTCGCGACTTTAATCGCGTCGGTGTCACCACGCTGATTGCTTCGCACGACGAAGTGCTCATGGCCCAGTACGCAACGAGATGCCTGAGAATTACCGCCAAGCATTTCACAGATAGCGCCAGAACAGAGGTCAAACAATGAAAAGCTGGCTGACCCAACACAGGTACGCGATCACCGTCACGTTAAGAAGGCTATTAGCTCAGCCGTTTTCTTCCATCGCCAACGTATTAGTCATTGCCCTGGCGCTATCGCTACCGCTAATAGGTGCTTGTTTACTTACTGCAGTTCAACCTGTCGTGCGACAAGTCTCCATTACACCCGAGCTGACCATTTTTCTGAAGCCAGAGGCGGCCGCGGGAGCAGCTGAAAAAATTGCCAGCCGCATTAAAACAGACCATCCAGATTTTTCTTCTGCGCTACGCGTTGTCTCTAAAGAAAAGGCGCTCAACACGCTCCGAGATAATCCCGCATGGGAGCAGGCATTAAGAGTTTTGCCTGGCAACCCCTTGCCGGACGCCGTAGTCGTGACCCTGACAAATAGCGAGGATCTCGCGGCCAAAGCGACTAGCCTGGCCAAGAAATGGGCGACATGGGACGAGGTAGATCTGGTTCAACTAGACAGTGCCTGGGTGCAACGTCTCGAGGCCATTTTGCGTTTTGCAAAGATCGGTTTGAGCCTGCTGGGCTTAAGCGTTGCACTCGTTGTGCTAGCCACAGTCTTTAACACCGTCCGGATGCAGGCGCTTTCTCAACGCGAAGAAATTGCAGTCGCCCGCCTGGTCGGCGCAACAGAGTCCTTTGTGCGCCGACCATTTCTCTATCTTGGTGCGATGACTTGCGTGTTGTCCTCTTTGTTGGCGATTGCCATTGCTCGTGCAGCGCTGATACCGCTGAACGAGGCCCTGAGCAGCCTGGCACATAGCTATGACGCTGAGTTCTCGATGGGGTTGTTGCCCATCCCCACCCTGATCTCAGCAGTGATCGCGGTGGCTGCCCTGGGATCTATTTCAGCAAGGTGGTCGGTGAACCGGCACACGCGGTTCTGAGCGCTTCAACTGATCCACGTTTTACCGAAATTCACGCTGCTTGTTTAATACCGGCACCAGCCACTGCTGTCGTAAACGCATTCAGTCGCTCTGCATGCAGGGCCCTTGCTTTTTCGATCGCTGCTTCTTTAACATGCCCGTAGCCCCGAATCTCGTCCGGCGTGCTTAATAACAACTCAGCTGCCTGCCGCGTCTCGGGAGACAGCTTGCTTAAAACATCAGCAACTGTTTTCTCATAATCAGCAATCAACGCACGCTCGTCCCGACGTTCGGTTGTGTAACCAAACACATCGAACATGGTTCCGCGCAAAAATTTTAGCTTCGCAAGTCCTTTGAATAGCTGGAGCATGTAGGGACCGTAGGTCTGTTTAATCAGATGTCCGTCGGCATTCTTTTTCGAAAACAACGGCGGGGCCAGATGAAATTTCAGCGACCAGTCGCCTTCAAACTGCTTACGGACATTGCTTAAAAAATCACCAGCCGTATAAAGGCGCGCCACTTCGTATTCATCTTTGTAGGCGAGCAGCTTGAAATAATAGCGGGCAACGACCTTCGCCAGCGAGTCTGTGCCACAAACTTGCTTCTCGATCGTTGCGACTTGATCGACCAGAAGAGAATATCGCATGGCATAAGCGGCATTTTGATATTGAGTCAGACGAGCAATGCGATCGCCACGCAACCAGGCGAGGGTATCTTTGGCTTTGTTAAGTTCAACGACTGTTGCGGTGTGAGGGTGATGCTCAAGCGATTTTTCGCCACCCTGAAGTAATGTCAGGATCCGCGACGAGTCATGCGCCGCAGTTCTACCAACATTGAAAGCATCGATATTTTTTTTAATCTGAACGCCATTGAGCTCAATGGCTTTTTCTATCGACAGGTGATGCAGTGGCAGCCAGCCAAGCTGATAAGCGAACCCCATCATAATGGGGTTCGCATAAACAGCATCCCCTAATAGTTTCACCGCGATTTCAGAAGCATCCAAGCCGCGTATGCGACCTTCGCCACATGCCTTGTCGATTTCTGCACGCAAGTCGCTGCTTGCCAGAGACCAGTTTGGTTGACTGATAAAGGCAGCCGTCGGCGCGATATCCGAATTCAACAGCGTATGCGTACGTCCCGACCGCATCCTGGCGACCGCTTCAGGGCTTGAGCCTACAACCAGATCGCCCGCAAGGACAAGGTCAGCTTCGCCCATTGCAATGCGCGTCGTGAGGATATCTTCAGATTTCGCTGCGATCAGTGCATGCGAATACACTGCCCCACCCTTTTGAGCCAACCCAGCCATATCGAGCACCGAGCCACCTTTGCCCTCCAAGTGAGCCGCCATCCCAAGCAACTGTCCAATCGTGACAACACCTGTCCCGCCGACACCCGCAACAAATACGCCATAAGGCTGCTCTAGCGAAGGCAAGACAGGGTCAGGGAGACCCTGGTGCAGCGCTTCCAGACTCAGTGCAGGTGGTCGACGTAACTGCCCCCCTTCAACGGTGACAAAGCTCGGGCAAAAGCCGTTAAGGCAAGAGAAATCCTTATTGCAACTTGATTGGTTAATGACTCGTTTGCGCCCTAAATCAGTCTCGAGCGGTTCAACCGATAGGCAGTTGGATTTCTTCGAACAATCACCGCAGCCCTCACACACTGACTCGTTGATCACCACTCGTCTGGCGGGATCAGGATAAGCGTTGCGCTTGCGGCGTCGCCTTTTCTCGGTAGCGCACGTCTGGTCATAGATCAGTACCGTAGTGCCTTTAATGTCACGCAAGTCTTTTTGCACAGCATCCAATTGATCACGGTGCTTGACTTGAACGCCCGCAGGTAGGGTAACGCCCTCGTATTTTTCAGGCTCATCGGTAACGACGACGACTTTTTTTGCCCCTTCAGCAGTCACCTGAAAAGCGATCGCCGGCACGGTTGGCGACCCTTCAACTGGCTGGCCACCCGTCATCGCTACGGCATCATTGAACAAAATTTTGTACGTCATCGAGGCATTAGCCGCAATCGCCGCGCGAATCGCAAGCAGACCAGAGTGGTAGTAGGTACCGTCACCCAGGTTGGCGAAGACGTGTTGCTCTGTCGTGAAAGGCGCCTGTCCTAACCACGGCATACCCTCGCCGCCCATCTGGGTAAAGGTGGGTGTATTGCGATCCATCCACACAACCATGTAATGACAGCCGATGCCAGCCATGCCGCGAGACCCTTCGGGTACGCGTGTCGAGGTGTTGTGCGGGCAACCAGAACAAAACCAGGGCTTACGCTCAGCCACAACCCTTGGCTTGGCTAGCTCTCTTTCGTGCGCGTCCAGAAATTTGAGTCGACTTTCGATTCCCTGGCGCACATCGTCTGGTAAGCTAATTTTTAACAGTCGCTGGGCAATCACACGGGCAACCATGGCCGGAGAAAACTCGTAATGCGCCGGTAATAGCCAATTACCTTGCGGCACCGCCCATTCACCACCATCTTTATCGTCGAACTTGCCGACCACTCTCGGGATTTTTTTGCCTCGGCCAATCCAGCCAAAAAGCTCTTCTTTCACTTGATACTCAAGCACTTGACGCTTTTCTTCAATCACGAGGATTTCGTCGAGATTTTCAGCAAACCGCTGAACCCCGGACGATTCAAGCGGCCATACCATGCCTATTTTCAATAGGCGCAAGCCAATATGCCGACAAATTTTTTCAGTCAAACCCAGATCAGCCAGGGCTTGCCGCGTATCGAGATATGCCTTACCTGAAGTCATGATGCCAAAGCGCGCCTGCGCATCAGGAATATCCCACATCTGCTGATTAAGATTGTTGGAGCGCGCGTAAGCAAGGGCTGCGTACAACTTGTAATCCAGCAACCGAGCCTCTTGCGCAAGCGGGGTATCCGGCAGACGGATATTGAGCCCATCGGATGGCATTGCGAAATCGGCCGGGATCACAATGCTCACTCGGCCAGGATCGACTTCGACTGATGCCGAGACTTCAACAATATCCGTGATGCATTTCAGACCCGCCCAAACCCCAGCATAACGACTCATTGCCCAACCGTGCATACCGTAATCGAGTACCTCTTGCACACTGGCGGGGAACAGCACCGGGATACCGCAAGCTTTAAGAATGTGATCGCTTTGGTGAGGTAGCGTCGACGATTTAGCAGGATGATCGTCCCCCGCCACAACCAGCACGCCCCCGTGCTTGGCAGTCCCTGCACCGTTGGCATGTTTAAACACGTCGCCGCTGCGGTCAACACCTGGCCCCTTGCCGTACCACATACCAAAGACACCGTCATACTTGGCGCCAGGGAACAAGTTAACTTGCTGGGATCCCCAGATAGCCGTAGCTGCCAAATCCTCATTCAAGCCTGGCTGGAAAACCACATGGTGTTGGGCCAGTTGCTTGTTAGCTTTCCAGAGATTCTGGTCCAGACCGCCAAGTGGCGATCCACGATAGCCAGATATAAATCCACCCGTATTCAGGCCGTCTTGAACATCGCGCAAGCGCTGATTGATTGGTAGGCGAACCAGGGCATGAATACCACTCATCCACGCTCGCCCATTTTCAAGGTTGTACTTGTCGTCAAGCTTGGCAGCCTGTAGAGCATGCATCTGTTCAGCGGTAAAAGGGGCATTCATTTTTTATCACCTCCGTTGTTATGGTTTTAACCTTCAACGGATGACAGAGCAAGCACCGTAACAATTTGAAAAGTATGATGCAGGGTATGAAAATTGCCCCCTCGTTGATTCCGTGGCAACGCCAGCATGGCCGCCATGGCATGCCCTGGCAAGCGACGCGCGACCCTTATCGAGTGTGGTTATCAGAAATCATGTTGCAACAAACACAAGTTACGACTGTGTTGCGCTATTACGCAAAGTTTCTCGAAAAATACCCCGACGTGGCGGCACTTGCCCGAGCCTCTTCCCAAGAGGTCATGTCGCTATGGGCTGGCCTGGGCTATTACGCGAGAGGTCGCAATCTGCATGCCTGCGCGCAGAAAGTGATGACAGACTGGCATGGTCAGTTTCCCGACAACGCGGCTGATCTAGTGACGTTGCCGGGCATTGGCCCTTCCACGGCTGCCGCGATCGCTTCGTTTTGCTTTTCTGAACGTGTATCCATTCTTGACGGCAACGTTAAACGGGTTTTCGCTCGTTACTTTGCTATTGAGGGCGATACGAACCAGCGGCAGGTTCAATCACGGCTATGGGACAAAGCAAACGCTGAGATCCCGTCACAGGCGTACCTGACAAAAGACCCACAGGCTATGACCGCCTATACACAAGGCCTGATGGATTTAGGTGCGACTATTTGCACGCGAAGCAAGCCACACTGTGACTTATGCCCTTTACGAGCAGGATGTGCAGCTTATGCACAGGGGCTAACCGAAGAATTACCTACACCCAAAGCCCGCCGCACCCTGCCCGAAAAAAGTACCTGCATGCTGATTGTATACAGCGAGGGTAAGCTGTTGCTGGAGCGCCGCCCGGAAACAGGTATCTGGGGTGGCTTATGGAGCCTGCCAGAAATCGAAGGAAATCAGCAAGACAAACTCAAGGAACACAGCCACACTCACGGGTACAGAATCACCCAGCACTTAACGATGGCATCGATACAGCATACCTTCACTCATTTCAAACTGCACATCACGCCGATTTTGATACGTGCAGAACAATCTCGCAGTGATTGGACACCGATTTCCTCAATGGGGAATTTCGGGCTACCAACTCCGGTCAAAAAAATTCTTGCCGGACTGATCGATCAGGCAGTTATTACTTCTTAATGGGTCGATAGCGGTTGATACTCATGAGCATGCCGCAGGCGACGCCAATAGTTACCAGGGCCGTGCCGCCATAGCTCATCAACGGCAAGGGGACACCCACCACAGGCAATATGCCAGTGACCATCCCTACGTTAACAAAGACATAGATGAAGAGGACCATCGTTAAGGCACCAGCCAGAAGGCGACCAAACTGCGTCCGGGCTCTCACGGCAATCGTCAACCCACGGGCGATCAGCAAACCATAGATCAACAGCAGCGTGACACCACCATACATGCCAAACTCTTCAGCGAACACGGCAAAAATAAAATCAGTTGTGCGCTCAGGAATGAAGTCCAGATGTGTCTGGGTTCCCTTCATATAGCCTTTCCCGAACACCCCGCCTGAACCGACCGCAATGGTTGACTGTATCGTATGGAATCCCTTTCCGAGCGGATCGGTTGTGGGATCAAGCAAAGTACAAATACGATGCTTCTGATAATCACGAAGCACCACCCAGTCAAAATCACTCTTGCACAGCACATCTTGGTAGGACACGACTGCAGTAATGGAAATGACCGCGCAAATCGCCAGTGGTATTAGCAATTTGAAAGACAAACCGGCAAAGTAAATCACGAACGCACCAGCGCCAAGAACCAGAATCGCAGTGCCCAGATCGGGCTGTTTCACGATGAGAGCAAAAGGCACCAGCAAAAGCAGCATCGCCGCAATGAAGTCGAAAAACCTCATCGATCCGTCTCGCACTTGAAAGTACCAAGCCAGCATAAGCGGCATGGCTATCTTCATCATCTCTGAGGGCTGAATTCTCGCTACACCGATGTTCAACCAGCGCGTCGCACCCTTGCTAGTATCGCCAAACAACATCACTGCGATCAACAGCGCAACACCCAGCAGATAGCAGGGCAAGGCAAACTTCATGAAAACCGGTTGTGGGATAAGCGCAACGACCCATAACGCCGTCAGCGCCACAAGAAAATTACGCAATTGATCAGCAAAACGCCAGTCGGTTCCGCCCACGGCGGAGTGCATGACCAGCATGCCGATCGAGGCGAGCACAATCAGAATCAGCATCATGGGCCAATCGATTGCCGTCACAAATCGGATGAAACCCGTAATTAAATACTTCATTGTGTCGTGACTCCGGCAGGGCTATTTGCTTGCGGTAACAGGATGTTGGCATTGCCCGCCTGTTTATCACCCAAGAGCCACGCATCAAAAATCTGTCTGGCAATCGGCGCTGCGACACTGCCACCCCAACCCGCATTCTCGACAATCACCGCCACTGCAATTTTTGGATCGACGGCCGGGGCGTAGGACATAAACAGCGAGTGATCACGCAACCGCTCGTTGACATCGGTCCGGTACTTGCCGCCTTTCAAACTATAGACCTGAGCAGTACCGGTTTTACCGGCAGCTTGATATTTGGCGCCGGCAAATGCCTGCCTGGCGGTACCCAGGGTTGTGACATCAGCAAGCGCGCGCTTGACCACCTGTATATTTTCTTTCTTGAGCGGAATCCTGTAGCTGGGTTCTGATACCGTGAGTGTTCGCTCGCCGGTGCGGACGTTTTCAAGTTCCTTTACCAGATGAGGTTTGACGTAAGTACCATCATTCGCGAGAACAGCCGTTGCTTGCGCAAGTTGCATGAGCGTGAACGAGTTATAGCCTTGGCCAACCGCGATGGACACACTCTCGCCTGCATACCATTTCTGCTTAAGCGCGTGACGCTTCCATTCGCTCGAAGGCAAGATACCTTTTTTCTCACCTTCGATGTCGATACCCGTCAATTGACCAAACCCAAAGGGTTTCATGAAATCGTGCAGATTGTCGACACCAATTTCAGGGCCAAGCGAATAAAAATACGTATCTGACGACACCACAATTGCCCGATACATATCGATGCCGCCAAAAACCATCCCGCCGGCATTGTGAAATTTTTGTCCAGCAAATTCATAGTAGCCCGGATCTGAGATGACATCGGTTGCCCTGCGCTTGTTCAATTCCAGGGCGGCCAGTGCAACGAAGGGCTTGTAGGTTGAGCCGATTGGATAGGTCCCGTAAACAGGTCGGTTGATCAAAGGATGATCCAGCGACTCATTGAGCTGCCGCCAGCTCTCCTGGTCGATACCATCGATAAATAAATTCGGGTCGTAAGAAGGTTGGGAGACAAAAGCAAGAATATCGCCAGTCGCAGGTTCAATCGCCACCAGCGCACCGCGATGGTCCTTAAACGCCTCCTCGGCAATTCGTTGCAGTCTCATGTCAAGTGACAAAATGAGATTTTTACCTGAGGTCGGATCTATTCTTTTGAGCGTTCGCATGGGTCGCCCGCCGGCTGTAACCTCGTATTCCTGAACACCAGTTGTACCGTGCAACTGTGTCTCGTAGGTTTTTTCAATCCCCTTCTTGCCAATAAAATCACTGCCGCGATAATTGCCAGCCAAGCCCTGGTCATCGAGCTGCTGAGCGTCTGACTCGGCAATCCTCCCAATGTAGCCAACAACGTGGGCCGCTGATTTGCCCTGCGGATATTCCCGTACCCAACGCGCCCGTAACTCGACGCCGGGGAACTGAAAGGCGTGCGCCGCAAACCAGGAGGCCTCAGTTGGGTTTAAGTTGTTTCGCAGCACAACATTGGCGTAGCGACTACCCTCTGCCACCCGTCGCTTGAAGCGACGTTGCTCAGCCGAACTGACGTAAACAATAGGGGTGAGTGCGTCAAGCATCTCATTCAGGTTACCGGATCGAGCAGGCACGACTTCCAGGGTGTAGCTCAAAAAGTTCCGCGCGAGGACTTCTCCATTTCGATCCATGATCTCCCCCCGCCTTGGAGGAATGGGGGCCACGCCTGTGCGATTGCTGTCTGCACGCGCAGCAAGCCCTTCGTGTCGATCAACTTGCAAAATCCAGAAACGACCACCTAAGGCGGCGAACCCAACGATCACACTCAATGCAGCAATCAGGGTGCGAAGCAAAAAGCTGTCTCGTTGGCGCTGATAGATGTGTGTGGAATCAAACAAGGCGGCACCTTAAACCGAGTTGACTTCAACGTCTGCACGTTTGCGCTGGGGTATGAGCAGCAGCCATCCAACAGCTGGCCAGCATAGCGCGGTAAACCCGGCAGCTATGGCCCAGGACCACCCAGGCCAAGCACCGGCCAACCAGGCGCAGACGATGACCCCTGCCGTACTGGATAGCAAGAAAATGGGAAGCATATGTAAACTTTGCCCCCACAACTCAAACCGCAGCAGACGCCGACGCAGCGCTTCTGCGCCATAGGCAACGAGGGTGTAAATCAAAGCATGCTGACCCAAAGGTCCCGCATCGTGCACATCGATCAGAACGCCGAAAATAAAAGCGGTGGCAAGGCCTATCCTGCCCGCACCGTGCGTGCACCAAAAAGCAATAACCAGCAATAAGATGTCCGGTGCATAGGGCCAACTGCGCCAGGGCAACATTGACAACAGCCATGCAAGCCAAATGGTGCCCCACAAAAAAACCGCGCTGTTCAGGTAGTTGAGCGGGTCTGTTCTTACGATCTGCGGCCGAGGGACGGGTGGCCGTGTCGCCTTTGAACGCGTGTTCGGAAGGTTATCGTGCTTTGAGCTTGCCACCAGAGGCCTCCGAACGATTGCTGCCGGTTGGTGCGGACGAAGACCCTGACGGGGTCGTTACTGCGGCCCCCGAAGCAATATCGCTACCTTCAATCGGTACAAGCAAGACCAGAAAATGCCGGTAGCGCTCAGGGTGCGATGCCGGCTGACCTTCCGCACGGGCGAAGCCTGAGCTTGAATCGCGCTCAACTTTATTAACGCTGGCAACAGACAGTCCGGGCGGAAACAAGCCCCCCACACCGCTAGTCACCATGACATCGCCTTCGCGAATATCAGCATCAGAGGCAAAATAACGCACCTCTACCTTGCCGGGGGTGCTCGATCCGAAGGCGATCAGTCGCAGACCATTTCTGAGCAACTGCACAGGGATCGACACAACCTCATCGGTCAGGACAGCCGCCTCAGATGTAAAAGGGGTGACGCGCACGATCTGTCCAACCACGCCGCCTTCGTCAATGACCGGCATGCCAGGTGCTATCCCGGCAGCGCTACCTTTGTTGAATACCAATCGATGATTGAAGGCGTTAAACGGTTCGTAAAGGACCTCGACAACGATTGAAGGTTGTTCTGCCAATTTATCGAACACCCCCATCAATCTCTTTAACTGGCCGTTTTCAGTTGTTAACTGAGCTGCGTGCGTAGCGAGCTGTGAGAGCTCAATTCTTTGTTTTTGCAGGGCTTCACCTTCAGACTTGGCGGACGCGGCCGCATCAAACCAGTCATTCACAACGACGATGGCTTGTGGGGGAAACATCACCACGCGCTGAAAGGGATAAATGAGAACCGCCACGGCTTGGCGGAAGGGATTCAGTGTTTTCCAGTTTGCGTCAATAATCAAAAACGCAAGCGCAACAACTACAAGCACGACTAGTGTGAACTCACTGGGTAGTCCACGTCGAAACAACCTTAAATTGCTCTGTTGTTGCATAAGAGCTCAATAATGCGTCGTCCTGCTACAGGGCCGCCACACCTTTGGTTAAGACAGCAAAACGACTAGTCGTTAATAAAAATAGCGCCTAACTTCTCTAGATGCTCAAGTGCGTCGCCGCATCCACGAACTACGCAAGTCAAAGGATCTTCGGCCACGATCACTGGCAACCCGGTTTCTTCTTGCAACAACCGGTCAAGGTCACGAAGCAAAGCGCCACCGCCCGTCAGAGCGATACCCTTATCGGTGATGTCAGCTCCCAGTTCAGGAGGTGTGTTCTCGAGCGCGATCTTGACGGCAGACACAATCTGATTGAGTGGATCAGTCAGCGATTCGAGAATTTCGTTCGACGAAACGGTAAAGCTTCGGGGCACGCCTTCGGCCAGATTACGACCTTTGACCTCGATCTCACGAACCTCAGCACCGGGGAAAGCTGAACCAATTTGCTTCTTGATCATCTCGGCCGTTGGCTCGCCGATCAGCATGCCATAGTTACGGCGTATGTAATTGACGATTGCTTCATCAAACTTGTCACCACCGACGCGCACTGACCCTTTGTATACCATCCCACCCAGGGAGATGACTGCAACTTCAGTCGTGCCGCCACCGATGTCAACAACCATCGACCCACTCGCATCGGACACGTTAAGCCCTGCACCAATCGCAGCGGCCATTGGCTCTTCGATCAAATAGACCTGGCTTGCACCTGCGCCCAGCGCTGACTCGCGGATCGCGCGACGCTCAACCTGGGTTGAACCGCAAGGCACGCAAACGATAATTCGAGGGCTTGGTGCCAGCATATTGCGCGGATGAACCATGCGAATGAATTGCTTGAGCATTTGCTCAGTTACGGTGAAATCGGCGATCACGCCGTCTTTCATCGGCCGAATAGCCTCGATGTTGCCTGGCACACGGCCCAGCATCTGCTTGGCTTCGTGACCAACTGCTTGGATAATTTTTTTGCCGCCTGGCCCGCCATCGTGTCTGATTGCAACGACTGAAGGCTCATCCAGCACGATGCCTTTGCCGCGAACGTAAATCAGCGTATTGGCTGTACCGAGATCGATCGCCATATCACTAGAGAAGTAACTACGTAAAAATCCGAACATGTTTGCTCAGCCAATAAAAATAGCACTGGAGTTGTGCACGAAGCACTTACCGCGGGGAATCCACCAGAATTCGAATCATAACGAACATCGGGCAAAATGCTGTAAATAGCCGTCTATCATAACTTATAATTCTGTCTCTTTGCGTGGTAATACACGGGATCAAACCCATTTTACTCGCCCTCAACAGTCTCTTTTGACGGCATAGCTCCTCATGGCTCTTACAGAACAAGAAGTGATCAGAATCGCCCGGCTGGCACGATTGCAGCTAAACACTGCACAATTACAGACTGCGCGCGACGATCTGGATCAAATACTCGGTCTGATCCAAACCCTGCAATCCGTGGACACAACCGGGATCGAACCTCTGCCACACCCGCTCGCAATGGTCGCAGACCTCCCCTTGCGCCTTCGCAAGGATGAGGTTACCGAAACCCCTTCGATCGAACGTCGTGAGGCACTCATGGCGAATGCACCCGGCTCAAAGCAAGGCCTTTTTCTGGTCCCCAAGGTGATTGACTAGATATGACAACATCGTTGCATTCCTTTAAAAATTTTGCCGAATTGCGGCATGCCCTAACCAGCAAATCAATCAGCGCCACCGAATTAGCCCAAGAGTCACTTGCAAAAATCAAAGCTCACTCGGGCCTGAACGCGTTTTTGCATATTGATGATCAACTGACACTGGCGCAAGCACGAATGGCCGACGACATGATCAGCGCCGGGAAAGCGACCGCACTGACCGGTATCCCGATTGCCCACAAAGACGTGTTTGTGACGCAAGGATGGCGCAGTACGGCCGGCAGCAAAATGCTCGCGCAATATATAAGCCCATTTGACGCGACAGTCGTGGACAAACTGCTCAAGGCCGGTTGTGTTTCGCTTGGCAAACTCAATTGCGACGAGTTTGCAATGGGCTCCGGCAATGAACACTCAGCATTTGGGCCAGCATTGAACCCCTGGGATCACACTGCAGTGCCTGGTGGCTCATCCGGGGCATCAGCTGCAGTCGTTGCAGCCAGATTGGTCCTTGCATCAACAGGGACCGACACCGGCGGATCAGTTCGTCAGCCCGCAGCCTTATGCGGCGTGAGCGGCATTAAACCCACCTATGGGTGCGTCTCGCGCTACGGAATGATTGCCTACGGGTCAAGCCTGGACCAGGCAGGACCGCTCGCGGCGAGCGCCAATGACCTAGTCGACATGCTGGACTGCATGAGTGGCTTTGACGAACGCGACGCGACCAGCGCAGTCAGTTGCAGAGGTGAGGCCAACGTCAGCGGACGGATCAAAACAGATTACGAAAAGGTATCGCAAGCCTATGCTGGCAGTGCCGGCAAACCTTTGCAAGGCCTGAGAATCGGTGTGCCGCAAGAATACTTCGGTGAGGGGCTGGACAACGCTGTGGCCACACGCGTAGAAGCAGCGATTGCGCAGTTTGAAGCGCTTGGGGCGACTCGTGTCAGCATCAGTTTGCCAAATACCCGTTTGTCGATCCCTGCCTATTACGTGATTGCGCCCGCCGAGGCGTCAAGCAATCTCGCGCGCTACGATGGCGTTCGCTATGGTCATCGCAGCGAGTCTTACACCGACTTGGCTGATATGACATCGAAATCGCGAACAGAGGGTTTCGGCGCCGAAGTGCAGCGCCGCATTCTGGTTGGGACCTATGTGCTGTCACATGGCTACTACGATGCGTATTATTTGCAGGCACAGCGTCTTCGCAGATTAATTGCGCAGGATTTTCAAACTGCCTTGAAAACTCAGTGCGATGTCATCATGGGTCCTGTCGCGCCGACTGTTGCCAAGCAGGTTGGTGTAAACCAGGAAGATCCCACCGCAGACTGGCTGGCCGACATCTACACCCTAAGCGTGAATCTGGCTGGCTTGCCTGGCATGTCTATCCCTTGCGGTTTTGCGCCCGGCGCATCGGGCATGCCATTGCCTGTTGGTCTGCAAATTATTGGCGATTACTTCGATGAGGGGCGTCTCCTGGCGGTCGCCCATCAATATCAACAAGTCACAGATTGGCATCAACGATCGGCGGGGCAAGCGGCATGACATGGGAAATCGTAATCGGTCTCGAGACCCACACTCAACTCTTGACCAACACCAAGATTTTTTCTGGCAGCAGTACGCGCTTTGGTGCTCTGCCCAATACCCAAGCCAATGAGGTTGACCTGGCGCTGCCCGGCTCACTACCAGTGATGAATCGCACGGCCGTCGACCGAGCGATCCGGTTCGGTCTTGCAGTCGGTGCGACGATTGCACCCCGGTCAATTTTTGCGCGCAAAAACTATTTCTATCCCGACTTGCCGAAAAACTATCAGATCACACAATTTGAAATCCCGGTTGTGATTGGTGGGGCAATCAGTTTTTTTGTGGGCGACCAGGAAAAAACCGTCAACTTGACTCGGGCTCACTTGGAAGAGGACGCTGGCAAGTCACTGCATGACGACTTTGAAGGGCCGCACGGCGAGCTTTCAACAGGCATCGACTTAAATCGTGCTGGTACCCCTTTGCTCGAGATTGTTTCAGAGCCAGAGATGCGGTCTGCCGCCGAAGCGGTTGCTTATGCCAAAACGCTTCATAGCCTCGTTACCTGGCTGGGCATTTGCGATGGCAATATGCAAGAAGGTTCATTTCGTATTGACGCCAATGTATCGGTGAGACCAGTTGGCCAGAAAGAATTCGGTACGCGCTGCGAAGTCAAGAACGTCAACTCCTTTAAATTTCTTGAGCGCGCTATTCAATACGAAGTCCGTCGTCAAATCGAGCTAATTGAAGATGGTGGCACGGTAGTGCAGGAAACGCGACTGTACGACTCGGATAAGGACGAGACACGCAGTATGCGTAGTAAAGAGGATGCGCACGACTATCGCTACTTTCCCGATCCCGATCTGCCGCCGCTGATCGTTGAACAGGCCTGGGTGGATGAGATCAAAGCCAGCATGCCTGAGCTTCCGACCGCGTTGCGTCAGCGTTTCACTGCCGAATACGGCCTGCCCGCAATAGAGGCTGCTCAACTTTGCTCTAGCCGGGAATTAGCTGAGTACTTTGAAAAAGTCGTACACACCTTGCCCGCCGGCCAGGCAAAAATCGCCGCCAACTGGCTGATGGGCGAGGTGTCCGCCACATTAAATCGCGAAGAGAAGGAGATCTCGGCATGCCCAGTATCCGCCGAGGTTTTAGGCTCGCTACTGACCCGCATTATTGATGGCAAGATCTCGAACAAAATTGCACGCGAGGTATTTGCAGCCTTGTGGGCGGGTGAATTTGGCGGCAGCGTTGATGCCATTATTGAAGCCAAGGGTTTAACGCAAATTAATGACTCTGGCGCAATCAGTGCCATCATCGATACGGTGATGGCAGAAAACGCAAGCATCGTCGCTGAATATCGCGCGGGCAAGCAAAAGGCATTCAATTCACTGGTGGGGCAGGTCATGAAAGCCGCTAAGGGAAAGGCTAACCCCCAGCAAGTCAACGATTTACTGAAGAGCAAACTTGACGCTGAGTAATGCAACTGTCGGGGCGCAGGACCTGATGATTGACTAAGCTTGAATGCCGTAGCGGTCACGATAGGCGGTCACGGCTTCTTTGTATTGTGCAAAGTCGTCGTGGTCTTTCAGTAAGGCCATGATGTCATCCAGCGACGCGATGCTGATGACTGGCAAACCATAAAGATTCTGAACTTCTTGCACAGCCGAATGAGGTGACAGTGCGCCTTCTGCGCCACCACGCTCCATTCTATCCATCGCAATCAAGACACAGGCTGGCTCGGCCCCAGCAGCACGAATAATATCTACGGATTCACGCACCGAGGTGCCCGCGGTAATGACATCGTCAATGATGACAACCCGACCTTGCAATGGCGCCCCGACCAGAACACCGCCCTCGCCATGATCTTTGGCCTCTTTACGGTTATAGGCAAAGGGCACATCACGGCCGTTCATCGCAGGGTGATTGGCAAGCGCGACAGCCGTGGCGGTCGCAAGAGGTATCCCCTTATATGCTGGGCCAAACATCATGTCAAAAGATACACCAGCATCGATCAGCGCTTGCGCATAAAATTGGGCTAAGCGACCAACCGAACCACCACGATTAAAGAGACCCGCATTAAAAAAATAAGGGCTCGTCCGCCCGGATTTCGTCACGAAGCTACCAAACCGCAACACGCCCTCGTCAAGGGCAAACTGCACGAAGGCACGACGATCTGATCCGCTGGACATATGATTTCCGACTAAAAAATTGAACTGCAATTATGACATTCTACGGAGTCTCATCTTGCTACGCGTCACCTCACTGAACTTAAACGGCATCCGCTCAGCATTCAAAAAAGGGCTGGTGGACTGGTTACCCAGTAACCAGGCAGATGTTTTATGCCTGCAAGAGCTCAAAGCCCACTTGGCAGACATTGATGAACCATTGCAACACCCCCTGGATTACACCGGTCACTTCTGCGCAGCAGAAAAAAAAGGCTATAGCGGGGTCGGTATTTATTTGCGTACCGCAGCCCAAAAGGTCACTACCGGGATAGCGTGTGAAGAGTTTGATGCGGAAGGCCGCGTTATTCGAGCGGATTGGGATAACCTGAGTATAGTAAGTGCATACTTACCCTCAGGCTCCAGTGGTCCCGACAGGCAAGAGGCCAAATTCAGGTTTTTAGCTAAGTTCGGACCGTGGTTAAAAGGCTTGATGACCGAGCATCGCGCGACCGGTCGTGAGTTCATCGTCTGCGGCGACTGGAACATCGCCCACAAAGAAATTGACCTGAAAAACTGGAAATCCAACCAAAAGAACTCTGGCTTTACGCCTGAAGAGCGAGCGTGGCTGACGAACGTTTTTGACGATATTGGTTTTGTTGACGTATTTCGACAAGTCGATCAGCGGCCCGATCAATACACTTGGTGGAGCGCTCGAGGGCAAGCCTGGGCAAAAAACGTTGGCTGGCGTATCGACTATCAAATTGCCACGCCAGGCATTGCTGCAACCGCCAAGGCCGTCAATATCTATAAGGACGAGCGATTTTCAGACCATGCCCCGCTGACAGTTGATTACGACTTTGCGCTCAAACCCTAAGGCTACGCTTTGGCGATCGCTTGAACTGTGTCTATCCTGTCAATGTCGCGACGACGCCAGTACAGCAACAAGAGGCCTGGCACAGCAATCACCACGGTGAATAAAAAGAAATGCGGCCAGCCCGCGTATTCAACAAGCGGTGGGGTAAGCGGCCCTGCCAAATAGGTACGACCAACGGCTGACAACGCTGACAGCAAGGCAAATTGCGTGGCTGAAAACTCACGTTTGCATAAACCCATCAGAAGCGCAACAAAGGCCGCTGTACCCATGCCTCCGCAAAGATTTTCAATCCCAATCCCAGTTGCCATGAGCCACACCTGGTGAGGTCCGACTGAAATGACCCAAAATCCTAAATTTGATACGGCTTGCAATAAACCGAACAGAAACAGTGATCGATAAAGCCCCAAGCGAGCCATGAGCGAGCCCCCTGCAAGGGCCCCCACAATCGTTGCCACCAAACCCAGCAGTTTATTCACCGTACCGACTTCGGTGGCCGTGTATCCGGCCTCTCTGAGCAAAAACGTGGTGGATAAGGCGCCCGCGAAAGCGTCGCCAAGCTTGTACAAAACAATCAGAGCCAGCACGGTCATCGCCTCAGGGCGTCCAAAGAATTCTTTTAGCGGCTCTATCACTGCATCAACAAGAGATACGGGGGGCTTTGAAATGACTTCTGGCTCTGGTGCCAGAAAAGTACCAAGCGATGCAATGAACATGATGGCACCCATACAGACATACATTCCACCCCAGCCCAGCCAGTTGTCGGCAAGAATAAGCGCTAGTCCGCCCGAGAGCAGCATCGCCAACCGGTAGCCAAGCACGGATATCGCTGCCCCCGCGCCTCTTTCATTTTGCTGCAACACATCACTGCGATAGGCATCAATCGCAATATCCTGAGTGGCCGAGCAAAACGCCACAAAAACGGCCAAGGCCGCTAAACCGGACAAATTATCTTGCGGGTCAAGCGTACCCATAGCCATCAAAGCTAGTGCCAGCGTCCACTGCATCGCCAGCATCCAGCCGCGACGACGGCCAAGCCACGGGGCCGCGAAGCGATCCACCAGGGGCGACCAGAGAAACTTCAATGTGTAGGCCGTCCCCACCAAGGTCAACAGCCCGATATCCTGCAAAGACACGTTTTGTTGAGTGGCCCAGGCTTGCAGCGTTCCACCGGTTAGTGCGAGTGGCAAGCCGCTAGCGAAACCGACTAGCAACAGAGGGGCTACCCTTCGGCTCAAATACACCCGGTTTTTCGGGGAGTAATTGCTGCAGTCTGAATCCATGTTCTCAGGCACCAGCAGTAATGTGATACACCGCTAGCGTACTGCGCCAACCCGCCAGAAAATTAACCTCTTTATCCTCTTTAAAGGTCGACCGTGCGATGATGGTAAAGCCGAGTTTGGCAGCCAAACGTTCAAAGTCTTTTAACGTGCACAGATGGATGTTAGGCGTGTTGTACCAGTCGTAAGGCATCTGCCCTGTCACTGGCATGCGTCCGCCCAGAATAGACCAGCCGTGGGGCCAGTAACCAAAGTTGGGGAAAGACACAATCCCGCGGCGTGCCACTCGCATCATTTCACGCAGAATATGCTCGGTGTTGTGCATCGACTGCAAAGTCTGGGACAGGACAACCGTATCAAATTGCTGATCATCGAACATCGCCAAGCCGTCTTCGAGGTTTTGCTGAACCACATGCACCCCGCGCTTGACACATGCAAGGACACTTTGATCATTGATCTCAACACCCACTGCTTTAACGCCTTTTTGTTCTTGCAAATATGAGAGCAGCGTACCATCGCCACAGCCTAAATCCAGTACGCGTGTCGAAGCATCTATCAAAGCGGAGATTTTCAGCAAATCACTGCGCAAGGCTACTGATCGATTGGCAGTCATCATCAAGCCTCCTTGGTCAGCGATTGGCTGATCCGATCAAAATACGCTTGAACAACTTGATGATAGCGAGCATCGTCCAATAAAAACGCGTCATGCCCATGCGGCGCATCTATCTCGGCATATGTTGCAACCTGATTGTTTTGCAACAAAGCTTTAACGATCTCGCGGGATCGGGCTGGTGGAAACCGCCAATCCGTCGTGAACGACACCAGCAAAAAATCCGCCGTTGCTGTGGACAAAGCGCGGGCCAAATCGCCGCCTGTCTTGCGCGCTGGGTCAAAATAATCCAAGGCTCGCGTAATCAGCAAATAGGTGTTGGCATCGAAATACCGAGAAAACTTCTCACCTTGATAGCGCAGATACGACTCAACTTCAAACTCGACACCATAGCCATAATGAAATTCGCCATCGGGGGCTGGCTCGCGCTGAGTACGCCCAAACTTCTCAGCCATATCATCATCGGTCAAGTAAGTGATGTGCCCGATCATTCTAGCGACGGATAAGCCATGGCGCGGAACTGTCTGATGAGCATAATAATTACCCCCATGAAACTCCGGGTCGGTGATGATTGCTCTTCGCGCCACTTCGTTAAAACCGATATTCTGTGCCGACAGGCGAGGCGTGCTGGCAATCACCACACAGTGAGCGACCCGCTCTGGGCAAGTAATCGCCCAACTCAAGGCTTGCATGCCGCCAAGCGATCCGCCCATTACTGCAGCAAAGCGCTTAATCCCCATCCGATCAGCGACCCGAGCTTGAGCAGCGACCCAATCCTCCACCGTCACAACCGGGAAAGCCGCCCCCCAAGGGATGCCGGTATCAGCACGAACTGAAGCGGGACCTGTCGAACCGAAGCAAGAGCCTAAATTATTGATCCCAATTACAAAAAATCGATTGGTATCGACCGGTTTACCCGGCCCAACCATGTTGTCCCACCAGCCGATATCGTCGGGGTTTTCAGCTGAAATCCCTGCAACGTGATGTGAGGCATTCAGTGCATGACAAATCAGGACAGCATTACTCGCGTCAGCGTTTAAGGTGCCGTAAGTCTCAACAGCGAGTGTGTAGGCGTCGATCTTTTGACCGCTGGAAAGCAGTAAAGGCTCGTCAAACTGAAAAAATTGTGTGTTGACCACACCGACCGAATCGGACGAATTAATCATCGATAACTCTTTAGCTGGATTTATGTGGCGCCCGCAAGCGGATCAGGCAAATCGGCGCGTATATTCAGCAGATTTTAGCACCGAGCGTTACAGCGCGCAGCTAACGGATCGGTTCAATTACAACAACTAACAATTGTGACGTCGCTAGAAACAAATAACAGGGATTTTGCGCATTCTCAAGTAGCGCGATTATGGTCACACTAAGCAACTTTCACCTTGGCCCGCAACGCACATCCGCAGCGTTTTTTTAGGAGCATCGCTCGCATGACCATCCAGCAACTCTCTGATCGAGAGCGCCAATGTCTTCAATGGATAGCAAAAGGAAAAACAAGTTGGGAAACGGCTGCAATTTTGCAAGTAAGTGAGCGCACCGTCAATTTCCACGTGGGCAATGCCTGTCGCAAGCTCAACGTCTACAAGCGACAAGCGGGTGTTTCGCTTGCCGTACAGCAAGGCCTGCTCGACTCGTAACGCACGAGTGATCTTGAGCCATTACTATCGCTTTTGTTATATCACTTAAAATTAAGTGGATTATTCGAGAAAGGATTGTCTGTGAGTGTCACTTTGTCCCAACGCCTGACTGTTCTCAGGCAAAACCCCGGTATGCTTGGCCAATCCCTCAGGGGGATTGAAAAGGAAGGCCTCCGCGTCAATTCAAGAGGTCAACTGTCGACCCATGCTCACCCAGCGGCACTTGGCTCTGCGCTCACACACCCTCGAATCACAACTGACTACTCTGAAGCACTACTTGAACTGATCTCTGGTACGCATACTCGCGTCGATGAGCTCCTCACGGAAATGGCCGAGCTGCAAACCGTTATTGCGTGCTCGCTAAGCGAAGAGATGATGTGGAACCACTCCATGCCGTCCAACCTGCCTGCCGAGAGTGAAATCCCGATAGCGTGGTACGGCTCATCCAACACAGGTATGCTCAAGCATGTTTACCGACGCGGGCTGGCCGAACGTTACGGCAAAACCATGCAGTGCATTGCAGGCCTGCATTACAACTTCTCTTTCGCTGAGGAGTTTTGGCAAACCATTGATATCTCAGGTGTATCCGCTCAAGAAAAGCGATCTTCCGGGTATATGGCCTTGATCAGAAACTTCGCGCGCTACAGTTGGCTGCTGATGTACTTGTTCGGTGCATCGCCTGCTGTCTCGAAAGATTTTCTTCGCGGTCGTGACAAAGGACTGGATCAACTAGACGCTGACACACTTTTTTTACCGTATGCCACCAGCCTTCGGATGAGCGACTTAGGCTATCAAAACAAGGCTCAAGCCACGCTTAAGCCCTGCTATAACGACCTCAATAGTTTTTTGCTCAGCATGCACAAGGCGGTAACCACGCCGTGGTCACCTTATAGCGAGATTGGCACCCATCGAAACGGCGAATGGATACAACTCAACACGAATGTATTGCAGATTGAAAATGAGTTTTATTCAAGCATCCGGCCCAAACGCGCGACTGGTCCATGCGAGCGGCCGATAACTGCGCTATCCGAGCGAGGGATCCAATATGTGGAAATTCGTTGCCTGGATATCGACTACAAAGAACCCACTGGCATTTCGAGCGATACCGCTCACTTTATGGATGCCTTTATCTTGTTTTGCGCGACGCAAGACAGCCCTTACTTTGACGATGAGGGCTTTTGTGCTGAAAGCGCTAACAACTTTGCCAAGACCGTCAAATATGGCCGGCAGCCTGGCTTGATGCTCAAACATACCGGCGCGGATGTCAGTCTGGCGGATTGGGCGTCCACACTGCTTGATCAAATTCGCGACTGTGCGAGCGTTTTGGGTGATTGCCTATCGGATCCTGCGTATTTAGAAGCGATCCCACCCCAACTGCAAAAGGTAGCTGACCCAGAGTCAACCCCATCAGCCCAATTACTGACCAGTTTGCGACAAAACAAAATGTCTTTTCAGGATTTCGTGGTTGACCTTAGCCAAAAACAGGCGGCTGTGCTTAAAGCGAAAGGCTTATCTGTTGAACAGCAAGATCGAGCAGACGCTCAAGCGAAGGCATCGATTCTTGAACAAGAGAGGATCGAAAAGGCTGACTCGGAGACCTTTGACGACTACGTCAAGCAGTTTCACGAGGCACTGAGGGCGCCGACTTTCGATTGAGGTGGTGCGTCCGACAGGAATCGAACCTGTATCAAGAGCTTCGGAAACTCTCATTCTATCCATTGAACTACGGGCGCTGAGCCGTGCATTATAGCTGTTTGCTCTACCAACCTGCAGTGCTTTGCCCTTTAGGTGATATATCCCGCTATAATCGCCAGCGCACCGTCAAACCTTTCTGAGACTCGCAGGATTTGGTCATGAGCAATAGCCAAGAACATCACGAAACACATACCGAAGAGCACGGCTCTTTGATCAAGACCCCAAAACAGCTAATTACGGCTGTGGTCTTGGCCTTTATTCTCCCGCTTATTATTATTTTGTTGCTGGTCAACTTTGTAACATCGGCAGATAAAACAGCAGCCGGCTCCGCATCGCTGGGAGAAGAGGCGGTCAATCACAGGATCGCACCAATTGCCACGCTTGATCTGGTGGATGCGACAGGTCCGAAAATATTCAAGACTGGTGAACAGGTTTACAAGGCTGTCTGTTCAAGCTGCCACATGGCGGGCTTGGCTGGCGCACCTAAATCCGGTGACAAAACCGCTTGGGCGCCACGCATCGCTACGGGCCAAGCTATGCTTACCTCTAACGCCATCAAAGGTAAAGGTGCTATGCCTGCCAAAGGCGGCAACCCAGCACTTGATGATTACGAAATCGCTCGTGCGGTGGTTTTCATGGCGAACGGCTCTGGCGCCGACTTTAAAGAGCCCGAAGCGCCTGCGGCACCCACAGACGCTACCAAGAAATAAAGAAAAAACCTTGCAGAAATCCAGTGTCTAACTGGATTTCTGCAACAAGGACATGCCGAGTTGCACACGACGCTGCAACCACAGGCTCGGACGATAACGGGGGTCACCCGTGACTTCCTGGATATTCTTCAGAATTTCCATAATATTTGCGGCACCGAGCGAATCACCCATCGATAGCGGCCCCTGTGGGTAACCCAGGCCTAGCTTCACGGCGTTATCAATATCGGCAGGAGTAGCAATATCCTGTTGCGCGATATCACACGCAATGTTTACGATCATGGCGACAATTCGCTGGGCAACAAAACCTGGCGAATCATCAATCACACTGACCCTTATTGCATCCGAGGCCAGCAATGCATGGGCGCGAGTTATCCAATCTTTGCCAGTTGCAGGTGAAACCATGAGTGTTCGGCGACGGGTTTGCTCAAAACCATTGAACGTATCTAATCCGACGGTACGTGCTGGATCCAGCCCCTGTTGAACGATGGCAGTTGAAACATCCTGCCCATAAGGCGTCACAATGATCAAAGCGTCCGCGTCAGGCTGTGTGCCAGTCTGCAGCGTTGCGCCCAAGGTTTTGAGCAATGCAATCGCTCGCGCGCTTCCTGTCGCGTGCACAGGACTCACCCACACTTTCACAGGTTGATCCAGCACAGGAGGCGCTGCCTCTGGCTCAGTTTGTTTAAAACCGTCGACATATTCGTAATAGCCACGCTTCGTCTTGCGTCCCAGCAGGCCACCGGCTACTCGAACCGTCGTGATAGGTGACGGTTTAAAACGTGGCTCGTCGAAGAACTGACGATAGATTGACTCCATGACAGGATGTGAGACATCCAGTCCAGTCAAGTCCATCAGTTCGAACGGACCCATTTTGAGACCTACCTGATCCCGCATGATTGCGTCTACAGTCTCAAAATTCGTGACGGACTCCTGCACCACCTTCAACCCTTCGGGGCCAAGACCTCGCCCTGCGTGATTGACGATAAAACCCGGCATATCTTTGCACCGCACTGGCGTGTGACCCATAGTATGGGCAAGATCCATGAGGACATCACCGACCGCGAGATCACTACGCAAGCCGTCAATCACCTCAACCACTTTCATGAGCGGGACTGGATTGAAGAAGTGATACCCCACAACCCTTTCTGGATGGGCGCAAACTGAGGCAATGGCTGTCACAGAGAGAGACGAAGTATTCGACGCCAAGATGCAATCAGGCCGAACTACAGCCTCAAGTTCACGAAAGAATTGCTGCTTGATATCCAGGCGCTCAATAATGGCCTCAATGACCAAGTCACAATCAGCGAGTTCTGACAAAGCGACCGCAGGGACTAAATTACTTTGCGCCGCCTGTGCTTGCTCAGGCTTGATCTTGCCTTTACCAGCGAGCGTATCCCAGGTCTTGGCGAGTGCCTCACGCGCAGACGCAACCACTGCTGCTTGTGTATCGAACAGGCGAACTTTGAATCCAGCCTGCGCCGCAATTTGTGCGATACCACGTCCCATTGCGCCGGCACCGGCGACGCCAATGATTTGAATTTGCTTCATTTAATTCATTCCTTGTCTTCAATTTTTTAGTTCTGTTTTGGATATTCTTTAACTTGGTAGCTGAGTATACCGAGGCCAGTTACATGATGTCCCGCCTTATCGTGCCAGTCTGACAAAGATTGCCTATTTTTTATTAAGCAACGATTTCAGCATATCCAGGCGTGCACGCGGGTTCAAGCTCTCAGCCGACGCTTCACTGATTCGGGCAGGATCCGACAGACCCATTTCTGCGATAAAGCGAGATGGATCCCGGCTGACATCTTCGCGTGCGCGTCTTCGCTTTTTGCACCAGCTCAAGTGCAAACTTCGTTGTGCTCGTGTGATGCCAACGTACATGAGACGACGCTCCTCCTGAACTCGCTCAACCAGGATATCTGCTGCGCGTGCTGCATCTACATCTTCATCGTCTCGCCCCATGTGGGGTAGAAGCCCTTCCTCTACACCCAGCAAGTAAACATGTGGATATTCCAGACCTTTTGAGGCATGTAGCGTAGACAACTTCACTGCGTCTGGTTCTTTATCGTCGCTTCGCTCAAGCATAGTGATCAAGGCAACGTGCTGCACAAGATCGAACAACCCCATATGATCTTCCTCGGATTTCCTCTTCAACCAGTTCATCAGTTCAAGTATGTTTTGCCAACGGGACTGTGCCGGCTTTTCGTCGAAGTTATCGTAAAGATAGCGCTCATAATCGATGGCCTGGATGAGATAGTCCAGCAAGACGTCGGCCGCTTCAGCCGGCCTAACTGCTTGCCCGACAGCAACTTTACCCGCTCGATATTGAATGCGATTGATGAACTCACCGAACGCACGAAGGGGCTCAAGCTGTCGCTGATTCAGCTTGGCCTCAAGTCCTATCTCAAACGTTGCCTCGAAAAGAGAGATGCCTCGCATACCCGCATACTGCCCGAGCGTTTGTAGCGTTGCCTGGCCAATCCCTCGCTTTGGTGTCGTTGCGGCACGAATAAAAGCGGGGTCATCAGCATCATTTGCTATCAGACGCAGATACGAGAGGATATCCCTCACCTCCGCCTTGTCGAAAAAACTCTGTCCGCCCGAAACCGTGTACGGGATACGCAGATTGCGCATGGCTTGCTCGACAACGCGAGCCTGATGGTTGCCACGATAAAGGATAGCGAAGTCTCGCCACTCAGCCTGCTTCTCGAAGCGAGCCGCAGAGACTTTCATAGCAACGCTCTCGGCCTCTGTCTGTTCGTCATCCATTACGACGACGCTAATAGCCTCACCAGTGCCATGTTCAGACCAGAGTTTCTTTTCGAATAATTTCGGATTATGCGAGATAACCTGATTCGCTGCCGTCAGGATTCTTTGACTTGAGCGATAGTTTTGCTCAAGCTTGATGACGCGGATCGCTGGGTAATCTTTGGTCAGATTGGCAAGATTTTCAATGGTTGCGCCGCGCCAGGCATAAATGGCCTGATCGTCGTCGCCCACTGCGGTGAACATGGCACGTTGTCCAGTTAGCAATTGCACCAGTCGATATTGGCACACATTGGTATCTTGATACTCATCGACCAAGAGGTATCTCACACGTGCTTGCCATTTTTCTCTGATCTCTGGCTGTTGCGCAAATATCTGGGCAGGTAACGCGATCAGATCATCAAAGTCGACCGCCTGATAGGCCGATAAGGTCGCGTTGTAACTACGATAGACACGTGCCGCCTCTAGTTCATTTGGCGTCGTTGCAAGCTTAGCCGCTTCATCGGGATCAGTTAAGCCGTTTTTCCAGAGCGATATTGTTTGCTGTACGCCGCGGATACGACCTTTATCGGTTGTTGCGAGCAGATCCTGCACAATCGCGAGTGCGTCATCAGCGTCGAGAATAGAAAACTGCTGCTTCAGACCCGCATGCGTTGCCTCCTCTCGTAATATCCGTACACCCAGCGAGTGAAAAGTGCTGATCGTTACCCCTTTGGATAGGGCTGGGTCCATCATGGATTTAACTCGCTCATCCATTTCACGAGCAGCCTTGTTGGTAAAGGTCAACGCCACAATACCGCGGGCTTGATAACCGCAATCACGGATGAGGTATCCTATTTTTTGCGTGATCACGCGAGTTTTCCCCGAGCCCGCACCGGCAAGGACGAGTGCGGGGCCGTCAAGGTAAAGCACAGCTTCTCTCTGAGCTGCGTTCAACTGTGAGTGATCAGATTTCAAGCGGATCGACCTCTAGTTGCCAGTGAACTTTGCGCGCCTGAGGCAAATCGGACAGGTGTGGCAGAAAATGTTTTAGCAACGCTTGTAACGACGGACGATGTATCCCTTCAATGAGTAACTGGGCTCTGCACACGTTGTCTACGCGGACGATTCGTAACGGCACGGGATCATAGACAGTGATCCGGTCGTCACCAAAATTCGCCTGCGTCCAGTCTGTTGCAGCCTGCCTTGACGCCTCTAAAAAGGCGAGTGCTAGATTGAGATCGTTTGCTTCTGCGCTTAAAAGTGCCTGATGTGAAAACGGTGGCATAAGAGCGGCCTCGCGTTCGCGCATCGTAAATCGTGCAAAGCCAACATAGTCATGTTTGATTAGTGCTTGATAAACAGGTTGATCAGGATAACCAGTCTGAATAATGACTTCTCCATGACCGACATGCCGTCCCGCCCTACCCGACACCTGCATCAGCTGCGCAAATAATCGCTCAGGTGCCCTGAAGTCTTGTGAAAAAAGCATGGCATCCGCATTCAAAACACCCACTAACCCGAGGTTGGCAAAATCATGCCCTTTTGCAACCATTTGCGTACCAACAAGAATATCGACCTCACCTGCGTGCACGCTGTCAAACAGAGCCTGCGCACTGCCCTTCTTTCGAGTGCTATCAGCGTCAATACGCACCACACGAGCAGGTGAAAATAATTGCGATAGTTGTTCTTCGATCCTCTGAGTGCCTCTACCCATCGGTTGCATGTCCTGGTCGCCGCAGTCAGGGCACGCGGGAGGCACCTTTTGCTGAAGGCCACAATGGTGACAATGCAACTGGTGACGCCCGGCAGCTACCCGATGCAACACAGTGAACGTTGTGCACCGCGTACATTTGCTTACCCAACCGCATGAGTTGCAATGCAGGGCTGGTGCGTACCCACGTCTATTGATAAAAATCAGAACCTGTTCGCCACGATCCAGGCGATCCCTCATCGCTTGGATCAGATGGGGCGATAAGCCGTGATCCATCTTGAGCCTGCGTGTATCAACAAGACGCACGGTTGGCAAGGTGACTGCTCGGGCACGCTCGGTCAGATCCAGTCGTTGATAATGTTTTTGTTCGGCACGAGCCCACGATTCGAGTGACGGTGTCGCCGAGCCCAGCACCACGGGAATATTCAAATCGCTTCCGCGCCAGACGGCCAGATCTCGCGCAGAATAGCGCAGGCCGTCCTGTTGTTTATAGGATGAGTCATGTTCTTCGTCAACCACAACCAGACCAAGGTTACTGATCGGCGCGAAGATAGCTAGCCGGGTGCCCAACACGACTTTCGCCTCGCCTCGCTGTACCCTGAGCCAGGCATTCAGCCGTTCTCCGTCAGACAAGGCGCTATGAAGCACTGCCACGCCATTTGGTCCTGCTACGGGCTCGAGTCGCTGTCTCAGAGATTGCTCAAATTGCGGTGTTAGATTGATTTCAGGCACAAGCAACAGCACTCTTAAGCCACGCTTCAGGATATCCGCCGCCGCGTGCAAATAGACTTCGGTCTTTCCGCTACCAGTTACGCCAAAGAGAAGAAAGCACTTGAAGCTGTTCGCCGCTGTGATTGCCTCCACGGCTCGCTGTTGCTCATCATTTAATGTCGGTGGGATTGACACTACCTGATCCACGCGTTTAATCGGCTTTCGCGCATCCAGCCTTGCGACTGGGCCTCCATTAGAGCGTTTACCTTGGTAGGCAGCAACGCGCCTTAAAGGGGCAGGCAGTGAGGGCAGTACGACTTCCCCAAGCGGCCTTTGGTAGTAGTCCGCGGCAAACTCCGCAAACCTTAGCCAATCTGAGGCTAACGGTTCGGTATCGTCGAGGATTTGCTCAATTGGCTTGATCAACTTGATGTCGTAACCTGGCTGTTCGGGATTACCGACCACGACTCCAATCAGTTTGCGACGACCAAAGTTGACTATCACGCGGGTTCCGGTAGGGATAGCGCACGTCCATCGATAGTCGAACGGGCCAGCGAGCGGGATGTCCAAAATCACACGGATCCAATATGGAACCGCGGAATTTTTCACTAGAGGTCCATGCTCTATTTCTGCCATGAAGTTAATGTGATTTCTTGGAGTGAGTGCTAAATACTAACGTGGCTTAAATATCGAAGGTATAAAACCTAGCCTGTGGATAACTTTGGGGACAAATGTGACTTTTGCTTAGTTTCTGTCAGTGTCAAGAGATTGATGCAATTGTCATTAATATGAAATTAATAATATTATCTTTTTATTTCAATGAGTTATGCCGATTTTCTACTAATTAACTTATCGAACATAGGGATTTCCCTAGAAAGTGGCAGTTTGTGAACAACTCCCTTGACGGATGCACCAATTTGCTCATTCAAGGCCGTCGGCAACCACGTTTTAAGTCTTTTATGGTCACAGCAAATGAAAATCCGCACTATATTTATGCACCTCATCAACCAGCCAGGTAACGGCCTCTGGCGGCGTGTATTGAGAAATACCGTGACCGAGATTGAAGATGTGGCCGCCCGCTTTCGTCTTGCCGAAAGAATCAATGGTTCGCCTCACTTCACCGCGGATAGCTGCTTCGTTGCCAAAAAGTGTCATCGGGTCCAGGTTGCCCTGCAAGGCTACGCGATCCCCCACTAGTTGCCTTGCCGCCGCGAGATTAGCCGTCCAATCGAGACCGACGGCGTCACATCCCGTATCCGCAATCTGGCTTAGCCATTGCCCCCCACCTTTGGTAAATACGATCACTGGGACTTTTCGACCCTCGTGCTCTCTGGAGAGTCTATCAATGACCAATCGGGTGTAAGCAAGCGAGAATTGTTGAAACAACCCATCCGCTAAAACCCCGCCCCAGCTATCAAAAATCATGACTGCTTGTGCACCTGCATTTATCTGGGCGTTTAGATAAAGAGCGGTAGTTTCGGCGTTAATTTGAAGAATACGGTGCAGTAGATCCGGACGGCTGTAAAGCATCGTTTTAATTAACCGATAGTCATCGCTGCCTTTGCCCTCGACCATGTAGCAGGCGATCGTAAATGGGCTGCCTGCAAAACCAATCAGGGGAACGCTACCGTTCAGGTTACGCCGAATGGTACTGACCGCATCAAAGACGTATTTGAGCTTATTGAGATCGGGGACCTCCAGCTTATTGACATCTGCTTCGTTGCAAATTGGGTGGGCGAAGCGCGGACCCTCGCCTTGGGCGAAAGAAAGCCCAAGACCCATGGCATCAGGCACAGTGAGGATATCTGAAAAAAGAATTGCAGCATCGAGATCGTACCGCTGTAAAGGTTGCAACGTGACCTCTGAAGCGAAGTCTGGGCTCGTTGCCAGCCCCATGAAGCTGCCTGCACGCGTTCGCGTCGCGTTGTACTCTGGCAGGTAACGCCCTGCTTGTCGCATTAGCCAGACCGGAGTATAGGGAACTGGTTCACGATTCAATGCTCGCAGAAACACATCATTTTTTAGCGCGACAGAGGGCACAAAAATCCTTTTTTCAGACTTGAAAATTGCCCTCGTATTCTACTCTTGTGCGGTATCGGGACGGTAATCGCTTGCATCAATTTCATGCTTGCGCATCAGCGCCCAAAATGCGCGTCGATGCTTGTTTGAGAACCTTGCCGCCATGGCAATATTGCCTCGATGTTTAGTAAGGGCGCGGGTAATATAGATTCGCTCAAATTCATCAACGACTAAAGACTTGGCATTTCTAAAGGACTCGTGACGGTTTTGATGGCCTTTTAATATTTTGGTTACACCAGCATATCCGGCAAGCAATCTCATACCGGGGCTCTGTGAGCGCGACGGCTGGCAGCTCAAACCAGAACATTGATCGGGCTCTCGCAGCGACACGGGCTTGGGCATACGCGCGGCGAGTGTCAGTAGTCTGGCGCGGAACTCTTCAGGGCAGATCGGCAAGCGAACAAAATCGGCCATGCCTAGATCCATCAAATCCTGCATCGCAGCCGATTTGAGCTTGTTAAAAACGCCCATTAACGGGGTGAATGGTCCTCTCGGTATGCTGGCAAGTGTCAATCTGGACCAAGCCAGTGTGGCGGGTGAGACAGGCACGACACACACATCGTATCTGCGCAGTGCCACGCCTTGCTGCGCCAATGCGGTCGTTGGCAGATGCACTGGCGAATCGGGCATCAGGTTCGTGAGCTGTTCGGTATGTACGGCCTGCTGCTCCCAGTCAAGCGGATGCAGGATGATACGGCTCAACGTTGTTGCCGTATCTTGCAGTACACCGGGCATCCAGTTGGCGTGGGCGTTGAGGTTGAGTACCGCACAATCTATCAGTTGGCGCATGCTTGTGTTCCCTTTGTTAGAAGAGCTTCAAGACTAGGGCTAAAGCATAAATAGATGTATTCGGAATCAACGCATCGGTACAACCACTTAGCGGATGAAACGCTTTGAGAGCCCAAAAAAAACACGCCATTTCTGGCGTGTTTCTGATACTGTCAACCCACTGCAATCAGATCAGCAACTGTCCTTCGTTATTTCGAATCAGCGCGAATGCTTTTGCTCGAGGTAACGTCGAGCAGCGCTTGCTTGTGCAGCGAGCATTGCCAACTCTGCCTCAACAACAGCGATCGTGGCCTTGTCAGTCGCAGTGCGTAGTGATTCCTCTGCACGCTGACGGGCAGCCAGCGCTTTCGCTTCGTCTAGATCTTCGCCGCGGATAGCTGTGTCAGATAAAACAGTGACGTGGCCTGGCTGGACTTCTATCAAACCACCTGCGACAAAAATAGATTCTACCGAACCATTTTCGTTGGTGATTCGTACAGTACCCGGACGAATACGCGAGATAAGAGGGGTATGGCCAGGCAAAATACCCAACTCACCTGACTCACCTGGCAAGGCAACAAACTTGGCTTCGCCAGAGAAGAGAGATTTCTCTGCACTGACAACATCCACTTTCAAGAGGGCCATAGGGATTCCTTATTGGATTTTCTTGGCTTTCTCGAAGGCTTCATCGATTGAACCAACCATGTAGAAGGCCTGCTCGGGCAGAGCATCACACTCGCCTGAAACAATCATCTTGAAGCCACGCAAGGTCTCGGCCAAAGGCACATACTTACCAGGCGAACCTGTGAACACCTCAGCAACGTGGAAGGGCTGCGACAGGAAGCGCTGAATCTTACGTGCACGTGAAACAGATAGCTTGTCTTCTGGCGACAACTCATCCATACCCAGGATCGCGATGATGTCACGCAATTCTTTGTAACGCTGCAACGTCTGTTGAACGCCACGGGCAACGTTGTAGTGCTCTTCGCCGACGACATGCGGATCAAGCTGACGGCTGGTTGAATCCAGTGGATCAACCGCTGGGTAAATACCCAAAGCAGCGATATCACGGGACAACACAACGGTAGAGTCCAAATGCTGGAAGGTCGTTGCTGGTGATGGATCGGTCAGGTCATCCGCAGGCACGTACACGGCCTGAATTGACGTAATTGAGCCAGTCTTGGTTGAGGTAATGCGCTCTTGCAATACACCCATTTCTTCAGCCAAAGTTGGTTGATAACCCACGGCTGAAGGCATACGGCCCAACAGAGCTGACACTTCGGTGCCGGCGAGTGTGTAGCGGTAAATATTGTCAACGAAGAAAAGAATGTCACGACCTTCGTCGCGGAATTTCTCGGCCATTGTCAAACCAGTCAGTGCTACGCGCAGACGGTTGCCTGGTGGCTCGTTCATTTGACCAAAAACCATCGCTACTTTGTCGAGAACGTTCGATTCTTCCATCTCGTGGTAGAAGTCGTTACCTTCACGAGTGCGCTCGCCCACACCAGCGAATACTGACAAACCGCTGTGCTGTTTAGCGATGTTGTTGATGAGTTCCATCATGTTCACGGTCTTACCCACACCTGCACCGCCGAACAGACCGACCTTACCGCCTTTTGCAAACGGACAAACCAGGTCAATCACCTTAATGCCAGTTTCAAGCAACTCAACGGAAGGTGACAGATCGTCAAACTTCGGTGCTGGTTGGTGAATCGCGCGTAACTCATCGCTCGCAATGGGACCAGCTTCGTCGATAGGACGACCCAGCACATCCATGATGCGACCGAGTGTGCCGGTGCCGACCGGAACCGAAATCGGAGCACCGGTTTTAGCGACGCTCATGCCACGACGCAAACCGTCGCTTGAGCCCAACGCAATCGTACGGACAACGCCGTCACCAAGCTGTTGCTGGACTTCAAAGGTGAGGCCTTTCTCGGCGAACGCTGATGTCTCGTCCGTCAGTTTGAGGGCTTCATAGATATTTGGCATTTGATCGCGGGGAAACTGAATATCCACCACGGCGCCGATGCACTGAACGATGCTTCCGTTGCTCATGTCTGTTCCTTAAATATAACTAACTGATGGGATACCTTACAGTCGACTAAACAATTAGACGGCTGCGGCTCCCCCCACGATTTCTGAAATTTCCTTGGTAATAGCAGCCTGACGAGTCTTGTTATAGACAAGTTGAAGGTCACCAATCACTTTCTTGGCATTGTCCGACGCAGCCTTCATCGCAACCATCCGCGCTGATTGTTCTGACGCCATGCTTTCTGCAACGCTCTGATACACCAAGCCTTCTACGTAACGCTGCAATAGCTCGTCAATAACAACCTTTGCATCGGGCTCGTACAAGTAGTCCCAGCCATGGTCTGGTTGAGATTTCTCCGTATCAGTTGCACTTTCTGTTGCGACCGTATACGGATCAGCCAACTTGCCTGGGAGCGGCAACAGCCGTATGAACACAGGCTCTTGCTTCATTGTGTTAACGAAACGATTAGTCGCCAAGTAGAGCGCGTCGATCTTGCCATCGAGATAAGCATCAAGTTGCACTTTAAGTGCCCCAACCAGACGATCAAGTGATGCAACATCGCCTAACTGGGTTTCATGAGACACCACGTTAGCGTCAATTCGCAATAAGGTGCCCAAGCCTTTGTTACCAAAAGCTGTGTATTGGCTGCCAATTCCCTTCTCAGAGAATTCACGCAGACGCGCCAGCACCAAACGCATTACGTTAGTGTTGAGGCCACCACACAATCCCTTATCCGACGTAACGACCACCACTCCGGCATTTTTGAGCGTGCGCTCAGCCAGAAAAGGATGATGATAGTCCGGCGTGGCTTCCATCAGATGACGAGCCATTGAAAGGACTTTTTCGGCATAGGGACGGCCAGCCCGCATCCGATCCTGCGCCTTACGCATTTTCGATGCGGCCACCATCTCCATGGCCTTGGTGATCTTGCGCGTATTTTGTACGCTCTTGATCTTGGTTCGGATTTCCTTAATTCCTGCCATTTCGCTTCCTGTGTCAGACCTGTTGTACAGGTATCAGACCATCTGCCTTGCTATCACCCCAAACTGACTTCAGTTCAAGGTGATCGCCATAGCGGGTTCCTTAATAGCTACCGTGCTTCTTAAACTCTTGCAGGGCAGCAACCAGTTCAACTTCATCGTCTTTTGACAACTCTTTCGAGCTCTCAACACGTTGGATAAAGTCGGCATGCTTAGCCTTGAGATGGTCTTTGATACCTTTCTCAAAAGCCAGAACCTGCGATACTTCAACATCATCCAAATAAGCGTTATTGACTGCATACAAGATCACACCGAGCTCCCAGACTTGCAGGGGCTGGTACTGAGGCTGCTTGAGCAATTCGACGACGCGCTTACCGCGCTCGAGTTGGCGACGTGTTGCGTCATCCAGATCTGAAGCAAACTGAGCAAAAGCTGCCAATTCACGATACTGTGCCAAGTCTGTACGGATACCCCCGGACAGTTTTTTAACGATCTTGGTTTGAGCAGCACCACCCACGCGAGATACCGAGATACCTGCGTTAATTGCTGGGCGCACGCCGGCGTTGAACAAGTCGGTCTCAAGGAAGATCTGACCGTCTGTAATCGAAATCACATTGGTCGGCACAAAGGCTGAAACGTCGCCTGCCTGTGTTTCGATAATTGGCAATGCCGTCAACGAACCGGTCTTACCTTTAACGGCGCCATTGGTGAACTTCTCAACGTAAGCCTCGTTAACACGAGCAGCACGCTCGAGCAAACGTGAGTGCAGATAAAACACATCGCCTGGATACGCTTCGCGACCTGGTGGACGGCGCAACAGCAATGACACTTGGCGATAGGCAATAGCTTGCTTGGTCAAGTCGTCATAAACAATCAGCGCGTCTTCACCACGATCACGGAAGTATTCGCCCATTGTGCAACCTGCGTAGGCTGACAGATACTGCATCGCAGCTGAGTCAGAGGCAGTAGCAGCGACGATCACTGTGTATTCCATCGCACCAAACTCTTCGAGCTTGCGCAACACGTTGTTGATAGTTGAAGCTTTTTGACCGATAGCAACGTAGACGCACTTAACGCCTTTGCCTTTCTGGTTAATGATCGCGTCAACCGCAACAGCTGTCTTACCTGTCTGACGGTCACCAATGATCAGTTCGCGCTGACCACGACCAATTGGCACCATCGAGTCGATTGATTTCAAACCGGTTTGCAAAGGCTGCGAGACTGATTGACGGGCAATCACCCCAGGCGCAACTTTTTCGATAATATCGGTTTCTTTGGCGTTGATCGGACCCTTGCCGTCGATCGGCACGCCCAGGGCGTTAACGACACGGCCAAGCAACTCGGGGCCGACCGGCACCTCCAGGATGCGACCAGTGGCCTTGACGGGATCGCCTTCAGAGATGCTGGTGTAATCACCCAGAATCACCGCACCAACTGAGTCACGCTCAAGGTTCAGTGCCAAACCGAAAACGTTATTGGGAAACTCAAGCATCTCGCCTTGCATCACGTCTGACAAACCGTGAATGCGGGTGATACCGTCTGTAACGGACACGACAGTACCTTGAGTACGAATATCTGACGAAGTACCAAGACCTTCAATCTGGTTCTTGAGTAATTCGCTGATCTCTGATGGATTAAGTTGCATGTTCAGACTCCTGAAATCTTTTGACCGGCTTTATGCGGCCAGCTTATCGCGCAAGCGCTGAAGCTGAGCTTGCACGGATGTGTCGAGTACTTGATCACCCACTACAACACGAACGCCACCAATCAAGGTAGAGTCAATGATGACGTGGGGCTTGAGCTTCAGGCCAAACTTTGGTTCTAACAGTTTGATCAAGTCGGCCACTTGCTCGTCAGACATAGGAAAGGCACTGGAAATGACCGCCTCAGCGATGCCATCCGCCTTATCTTTCAGCGCCTGAAACTGCGCCGATATTTGTGGCAAAAGCGACAAACGGTCATTGGCAACCAGCAACTCAATAAAGTTTTGAATTGCCTGATCAACCGTTGACTTAGTCAAACCAGAACTGACGCCTAGAAGTATGCCACCTCGTTTAGCATCTTCAATACGAGGATCACCCAAAGTAGCCTTCACGTCGGGCGTCTCAGCTATATCTGCCAGCACCTGAACCTGTTGGGCCCAAGCTTGGAGCTTCGCCTTATCTTGATTCGCCGCTGCGAACAGCGCTTCGGCGTAAGGGCGGGCAACGGTGGAGAGTTCTGCCATTTTGGTCCCGAAAAATTAAAGCTCGGCTTTAAGTTGCGCAAGCAACTCAGCGTGTGCACTTGCATTAACCTCACGCTTCAGTATCTGCTCGGCACCTTTGACCGCCAGATCAGCAACGTCGTTACGCAGAGCATCACGGGCACGCTGCACTTCTTGTGCGGCATCCTGTTTTGCTTGAGCAACAATTCTTGCCCTTTCAGCTTCAGCTTCAGCACGAGCCTGCTCAACAATTTGAGCACCGTGCTTTTCAGCATCGGTAATGCGAGTGTGTAACTCGGATTTGGCAGATGCATCCATCAGACCGATACGCGCCTGTGCCTGAGCCAAATCAGCCTTGCCTTTTTCGGCAGCTGCTAAGCCATCAGCAATTTTGTGGCGTCGTTCGTCGATTGCCTTTATCAGGGGTGGCCAGATGAATTTCATCGTGACCCAGCCCAAAATAAAAAACACGATCATCTGGAAAAAGATCGTCGCGTTCAGATTCACGGTCGCTTCCCTTTCACTTCATGGGCCTCGCCAGCACTAATTGAGCCAGCGAGGCACCTATCCAAAAACCACCGAACTGCCGAAGCAAATCTGTGGCACGAATGTCGGCCAGACAAGGCCGACACAACTTGTCTAACTTAGGCGCCGAACGGATTCGCGAAAGCGAACAACATGGCAATACCGACACCGATCAAGAATGCAGCGTCAATCAGACCTGCCAACAAAAACATCTTGGTCTGCAGCGCGTTCATCAATTCTGGTTGACGTGCAGAACCTTCGAGGTACTTACCACCCATCATCCCGATACCGATACACGCACCGAGTGCACCGAGACCGATAATCAAACCGCAAGCAAGAGCAACGAGAGCGACGTTGGACATGACAACTCCTTGTTTAGTATCTAAAGAAACAGAAAATGAAAAATAAAACCACTACACAGATATTCAGCGAATGCCGGGATCAAACCCAGCATCCGGAATCAGTGACCCTCGTGAGCCTGACCTACATAAACCAAGGTCAGCATCATAAAAATAAACGCTTGCAACAAAATGATCATGATATGAAACAGGGCCCATACCGAGCCTGCCAAAACATGAAAAATACCCAATCCAATACTCATCGCATTGAAACCTGTCCATGCGCCGCCAAGCAAGGCAATCAGCATGAAGACGAGCTCACCCGCAAACATATTGCCGAAAAGTCGCATACCCAGAGAGACGGACTTGGCCGCGTACTCGATTAAATTGAGCAGGAGATTAACTGGCGCAAGAATAACAGCCGCAATACCGTGACCATGAAAAGGCGCGGTGAAAAGCTCTTTGACGAAACCGAGCGGATGCTTGATTTTCATCCCGTAAAACAGCATCAGCAAGAGGACGCCCAGCGACATGCCGAGTGGGATATTCAAATCGGCAGTTGGCAGAATACGGTGGAAGTAGAGGGGCTCGCCGTGGTGATGGCCCAAGCCGAAGAGATGGAAAAGTGTGCCCGGCAAATCAACAGGCACCAAATCCAGCGTGTTCAGGAGGGCGATCCAGACAAAAACAGTTAAAGCCAGGGGCGCTACAAACTTGCGAGTCGCTTCGCTAGGGACAATGCTTCGAGCTTGGGTATCAACCATCTCAACCAGCATCTCAACTGCACCCTGAAAACGCCCCGGAACGCCTGCAGTGACCGCACGGACAACCAGCCACATCACAAACAAAAACAGCAGACCCATCGCGCCCGACCAGAAAATCGAGTCGTAATTGATTACTGAAAAGTCGGCGATGATCTTTTGCTTGTCGCCAATATTATTGAAATGCACTAAGTGATGCTGGATGTACTCAGCTTGGGGAGATACTTCGCCGGAAGCAGACATATTTCACTCAAAAAAATAACTGGCCAAGGACAAAACCCGAAACATCAGACGCTAGCAACCAAATGTGCGCAGAACTTAACCTACCCACTTACTTCCGTCTGATAACCTCAACACACATCATTAAAAAATAAGATTTCAACGTAGCTATCAGTGCGATCACAACATACAGCCATTTAACTTGATCACCACCAAACCGCCCCACCAAAAACAACAATACCAAAGCACTCAACACTTTTGCGAACTCACCCACAAAGAATACAAAGAAATCTGTACCCTTTGCGCTGTAGGTACCAAGCAACAAGCGCAATGCAAAAAACGTATTGGGCAAAAAATACGATCCGAACCCAGCCAGCGCAGAAAAACCTGCGCTGTAGCCGCCTATGGCCACGGATAATCCAACAACCACAACCCCTACAACAGCCTGGCTGAGGATGACTTTTATCAAGTCCTGCCTCGCCCTACCATCGATTTGACGTTTGACCTCAACGGGCAAAACTAACGGTGCTTCTGATTCGCGATCAAGGCAACCAAACATGCCCTGCTTTAAAGCAGGCTGCTGCTCGGATTTATGTTCTGGCAGCGTCATTAGGGTTTTATCCAATCGACTATCGGAAAGCCACAAAAGTATAGCAGATTTTCCCACCATACCGCAAACTGGGTGTGGGTACCGCTGCGCCCCTTGGCTTCAGGCAGACTACTTGTGATTAAAAACAGGTTTTCGTTTCTCAACAAACGCGGCCATACCTTCTTTTTGATCGTCGGTGCCAAAGAGCGCATGGAAGTTCCTGCGCTCAAACAAGATACCTTCTGCCAGGCCCGATTCATAGGCGCGATTAACGCTTTCTTTAGCCATAATGGCTGAAGGCAGGGACATTCCCGCGATTATGGTTGCAGCATCAATAGCCTCATCGAGCATTTTGTCAGCAGCGACGACCCGAGATACGAGTCCTGAACGCTCCGCTTCAACCGCATCCATCATTCTTCCGGTCAGACACATATCCATGGCCTTGGCTTTACCGACCGCACGTGGCAAGCGCTGCGTGCCTCCGGCGCCTGGAATCACGCCTAACTTGATTTCGGGCTGCCCAAACTTGGCCGTATCGGCAGCAATAATAAAATCGCACATCATTGCCAATTCGCAGCCGCCACCCAGTGCATAGCCAGCAACAGCCGCAATAACGGGTTTACGCACACGTTTAATCGTTTCCCAGTTACGCGTAATGTATTCATTTTTATAGACGTCCATGAAAGACCAATCTTTCATCGCGCCAATATCAGCACCTGCTGCAAATGCTTTTTCACTACCTGTGATCACGATTGCGCCGATATCATCTGTGGCTTCAAATGCCAGCAACGCAGCACCTAGCTCGTCCATTAACTCGTTATTCAGGGCGTTAAGTGCTTTGGGTCGATTTAACGTGATCAAGCCCACACGTCCACGGGTCTCAGTGAGAATTAACGCTTCGCTCATTGTCTGCTCCAACAGTTATTAGAAAAATGTGAAATAAGATATCGAAATGAAACCTAAGCCCATACTTTACAACTTAGTACCCTTCGATCTTGCCGGACATCGCTTCAAGGTGACCGTGACCATCGCAGATCCCGATCCAAAAGGTCAGGTCGTATCGCTACCGGCCTGGATTCCTGGCAGCTATCTTATCCGCGACTTTGCCCGGCAAATCGAAACCATTAACGCACATTGCCGCCGGACAAAGGTGGCACTAACCAAGATTGACAATCATACTTGGAGAGCTTCACCTTGCAAGGGTCCTCTCATCATCAGTCTGGTTGTTTATGCTTGGGATTTATCGGTTCGGGGCGCGCACCTCGATGAGTCGCATGGATTTATCAACGGCACTAGCGTTTTTTTATACGCCAGTGGCAAAGAAGCTAACCCCTGCATACTCACGATCGATGGGTTGCCCAAGCGTGGAGGTGGCTGGAGGGTCTACACCAGTCTGCCGCCAGTCGCATCATCAAGTGCGTCGATGTCTCGTGCAGCATCGCGCCGGGGGTCTATCCGATATTGGGCCAACAATTACGACGACCTGGTCGACCATCCTATCGAAATGGGACAGCCTCAGGTTGCTCGCTTCAAGGCTTGTGGCGCCGAGCACGAAATGGTCTTTACCGGACTGATTCCTAACCTCGATATCAAACGCATCACAGCCGATGTCAAAAGGATCTGCGAAGCGCAAATTCGCTTTTTTGAACCCGAAACGGCTCTCGCCCCCTTTTTAGACACTGCTTTCAAGTACGTTTTCTTGACGACGGTCGTGGGAGACGGCTATGGCGGGCTTGAACATCGCGCGTCAACGGCGCTGATTGCTGCTCGCAAAGATCTGCCAGTAGTCGGCAAATCAAAAGCCCCAGTTGGCTATTCCACCTTTTTGGGCTTAGTAAGCCACGAATACTTTCACACCTGGAACGTCAAGCGGATCAAACCCGCCGCTTTCGTTCCATATAACTTTGCGCGCGAAAACCATACGCGGCTACTTTGGATATTTGAGGGATTCACGTCTTATTACGACGAATTATTCCTGCTTCGAAGCGGTGTCATTGACCAGCGAGATTATCTGACAGCGCTGGGCAAACAAATCAGCAGTGTGTGGGCTACTCCGGGGCGCCACAAGCAATCCGTTGCGCAAAGCTCTTTTGATGCCTGGACACGCTATTACAAACAGGACGAAAACTCGCCCAACGCCATCGTTAGCTATTACTCAAAAGGCGCGCTCATTGCATTAGGTCTGGATTTAAAAATTCGTCACGGCAGCGGGCATCGCTTCAGTCTGGACGATGTGATGCGCGCTTTGTGGCAACAGTTTGGCAAGAACTTCTACCCATTGATGGATCGGGGTATCGACGAAAAGTCCTTTGCCGGACTGGTACGGACAACGACAGGTGTCGATGTATCGGATGAGATTAATCGCTGGGCTTATGGTACGGAGGATGTCGAACTGCAAAAACTGTTCCGTCAGCACGGGATTGAGCTCGTCTGGCAACAATCGAACGACTTGCCGACCATGCATCTGCGGGTTCGCAAGCAAGGTGAAAACCTGGTCTTGTCTCAGGTTTATGAAGGTGGTGCCGCGCATCAGGGTGGCTTGTCTGCACTCGACGTGTTGGTCGCTATCGATGGATTAAAAGTGGATGCGAATCAGGCTGCACTCGACACCATATTGTCCGCGTATCAGCCGGGCGATAGCGTCGAAGTCCACGTATTCCGCCGAGACGAGCTTCGCCAATTTACCGTCCAGCTGGCGGCGCCGGCCTTGAATGACTGTGTATTGAAATTTTCAGCGGAGGCATCCCCGCGTGCGTGAAGACAGTGAAGATTTCAAAAACATCCTGCTCGGTAATTTGCCACTGCTGGATGTTCGCGCACCCGTCGAGTTCGCACAGGGCGCTTTCCCTTATGCGGTCAATCTCCCTCTGATGAATGATCAGGAGCGACAGCAGGTCGGGCTTCGCTACAAGCAAGCTGGACAGGATCACGCTATCAAGCTCGGACATCAACTGGTATCGGGCGCAACAAAAGACGAGCGCGTAGGTCAGTGGCTAACGTTCGCTCGTGCCAACCCGACAGGCTATTTGTACTGTTTTCGGGGTGGACTGAGATCAAGAATTTCGCAGCAATGGCTCAAGGAAGCTGGCCTTGATTACCCCCGAATCATTGGCGGCTATAAAGCGATGCGAGGGTTTTTAATCGAATCGTTGCAGCAAACCGTCGCTAACTCTCAGTTCACGCTGGTTGCAGGGCTAACAGGCAGCGGCAAGACACAAATCATTCACGCGCTCAATGACGTTGTCGATCTTGAAAAACTAGCGCACCACCGCGGATCAAGCTTTGGCAAGCATGCAACCGAACAACCGGTTCAAATCAACTTTGATAACAATCTCTCAATCGATTTGCTCAGACTGCATGAGCGGGGGGTCACTCGGATTGCGCTTGAGGACGAATCTCGCTTAATAGGCAAGTGCGCCCTGCCCATCCCTATGCGCGATGCCATAAGCGCGAGTCCGCTAGTTTGGGTAGCAGAATCGACAGAGGCGCGCACTGAACGCATCCTGCACGATTATGTCGAAGACCTGGGGGCCCAGTTTGTCCGGCTACTCGGCGCAGAACTCGGCTTTGACGCGTTCTCGGCTCGTTTGCTTGAAAGTCTTAAGAACTTATACAAGCGACTGGGCGGTGAGCGTCACACCAGACTAGAATCCGCAATGAAGGAAGCACTAAGCATCCAGCGCGCAACCGCTGAAATTGATGCACACCGCCTCTGGATCAAACCGCTGCTCACTGAATACTACGATCCCATGTATGTCCATCAACGAGAGAGCAAGGCATCGCGAATTATTTTTGAAGGGAATCTCGGCGAAGTAATTGATTACTTTAAGCGCCTGGGCTATTGATCATGACGATCCTCACCGAAAAAGAGCGGCTAGAGCAAAACAAGCTCGCCAAACGCCTCGCGCGTGAGGTGGGTCGCGCCATCGCTGACTACAACATGATTGAAGCTGGTGATCGTGTGATGGTCTGTGTTTCCGGCGGAAAAGACTCGTTTGGCATGCTCGACATCCTGCTTACTTTACGAGAGCGTGCCCCGATCGATTTCGAAATCGTTGCGGTAAATCTAGATCAAAAACAGCCCGGGTTCCCAGCAGAGGTATTACCCGGGTACTTAAGCGCGCGCAACATACCGTTTCACATAGAAACGAAAGACACTTATTCGATTGTTAAACGCTTGATTCCTGAGGGCAAGACAACCTGCTCTTTGTGCTCACGTCTCAGACGAGGCAATCTATATCGGGTGGCAAAGGAGCTTGGTGCGACAAAAATTGCGCTGGGTCATCATCGCGATGACATCCTGGCAACTTTTTTTCTGAACCTGTTTTACGGTGCGAAACTCAAAGCCATGCCGCCCAAACTGATTTCTGACGATGGCGCCAACACGATCATCCGGCCCCTGGCCTATGTCCCGGAAGTCGATCTGATTGATTACGCGGTCTGGAAAAAATTCCCCATCATCCCCTGCGACTTGTGCGGATCTCAAGAGAACCTGAAGCGCAAAGAAGTCTCTCGTATGCTGGCGGATTGGGACAAAAAATATCCAGGTCGAACCTGGAATATCTTCAAGTCACTTTCAAATATCGCGCCGTCACACCTGATGGATAACGAGCTCTTTAATTTCAAGGACTTGAAACCCGACGGCACCGCTAACCCTGACGGCGATACCGCCTTCGACCCGCCCGAGCTGCTGCAAGAGAGCTCGAGCGAACAGACGATCTCACTATCGTTACTTAGGTCGTAGCGCCGGCTTGCTCGAGGGCTTGTTTGAGCTCACCGGCCTGATCCATTTCGGCCATGATGTCAGAGCCACCAATAAATTCACCCTTGATGTAGAGCTGAGGAATGGTAGGCCATTGTGAAAATGTCTTGATGCCCTGACGAACTTCCTCGTCTTCAAGGACATTGACTGTTACAAGTTTAGTAACACCACTTTCTTTCAGCATTTGAATGGCTTTGGCTGAAAAGCCGCACTGTGGCGCTTGTGCAGTGCCTTTCATGAACAGCACGACTGGGTGGCCTTCAACAGTTTCGCGAATAAAAGTTTGGACGTCGCTCATGATTTACCTAAAAAATTAAAAGTTATTACGGTTAAATGATCTGCAATTGGTGCAACAGTTCGGTACGTTCGTACCCAGAAAAATACGCTTTGTTCAATGTTATTACAAAGAGCCCCCTGTCACACGAGGCTGACCTGCGAGGTCGTGATGGGTATTCACCGAACTAAATCCTGCCAAGCCGAGTAAATCCTGCACCGCACGCCCCTGATCGTAGCCATGTTCAAGCCATAATTGTCCGCCAGCGTTTAAATGCAGCGCTGCCCCGTCGATAATGGTTTTGATGTCGCTTAAACCATCCTCTTCGTCGGTTAGCGCCTGGCGAGGCTCAAATCTAAGATCACCTTGCAACAGATGCCGATCATTACCTGCAATATACGGCGGGTTGGAGACAATCACATCAAATCGCCCCTCTGACGGTAGGGCTTCATACCAATCACCCTCGCACCATTGAACGTTTGCGCCAAGCCGTTGCGCGTTAGCTTGAGCAACGGCTAATGCGGCTGCGCTGAAATCTGTCGCTGTCACACGAAGATCTGGGCGGGCGAGCGCAATGGAAATCGCGATCGCACCGCTGCCTGTGCCCAAATCCAGTAGCGAGGATGCTTTAACGGCCTCAAGCGCATCTAGACCGATCTCTACTAACAACTCCGTATCGGGGCGCGGAATAAGTACGTCAGGCGAGACCTGCAACATATGCCCTCTGAATTCTCGCTGCCCCAACAGATACGCCATTGGATGCCCTTGGCGTCTCTTGGCAGTTAAAGACAAAAAAGCTGCCGTTACTTCTGGAGCCAAGGGATCAGTATCATGAGCAAGCAGCCAAGATCTGGGCTTTTTTAAGACGAATTCCAGCAACATCCGACCCTCTAGTCGGGGCAGGCCAGACATTTGCAGCAATGTCTGGACAGTCTGCATCAGATGTCGTCGCCTAGCGCAGCGAGCAATTCGGCCTGATGCTCGGCGATCAGCGCATTGGTCAATTCGTTCAGATCACCTTCCATGATGGCCCCGAGCTTGTAGAGCGTCAGATTGATCCGGTGGTCTGTCATACGCCCCTGTGGGAAGTTATAGGTGCGAATCCGCTCTGAGCGATCACCCGAACCCACCAGACTTTTTCGTTGCGCAGCTTCTTTATCTTGCCGCTCGCGCGTCACTTTGTCTTTTAACCTTGCCGCCAACACCTGCATGGCTTTATCTTTGTTGCGATGCTGCGAGCGGTCATCCTGACATTCGACAACCAAGCCGGTTGGGAGATGAGTGATACGCACGGCTGAGTCGGTCTTATTAATGTGCTGCCCACCGGCACCACTTGCGCGGAAGGTATCGATACGCAAGTCGCTCGGATTAATCACGATATCAGTAGCTTCATCAGCCTCAGGCATCACAGCAACCGTACAAGCGGACGTGTGTATACGACCTTGGGCTTCGGTAGCAGGCACCCTTTGTACACGATGGGCGCCTGACTCGAACTTGAGCCTTCCGTAAGCCCCCTCGCCGTCTAGTCTGACAATTACCTCTTTATAGCCGCCTAACTCTGAAGGGCTCTCTGACATGAGTTCGACTTTCCAGCCGTTTTGCTCGGCGAATCTACTGTACATGCGCAGCAAATCGCCCGAAAACAAAGCACTTTCGTCACCACCCGTGCCTGCTCGGATCTCCAAGAAAACGCTGCGACCGTCGTCAGGATCCTTGGGGAGCAGTTGCAATTGGAGTTCAGCTTCGAGTTTTTCGATTCTCTGTTTGCAATCTTCGATTTCATCCAGCGCCATGGTTTTCATGTCGGGATCATCGAGCATTTCTTTGGCGCCCTGCAGGTCGGCCTCGGCGGTTTCGAAGAGTTCGAATGCTCGAACGACAGGCTCAATTTCGGACCGCTCACGCGACAATTTACGAAATTGACCCATGTCACCCGCCGAATCTGGCTCGGATAACAGCGCGTCAATATCGACCAAACGACGAGAAATGTGCTCGAGACGAGCACGCATAGATGCTTTCATGGGGGAGTTGCGCCGCTAACGGCGGCCTTTACCGAGAGGGAACAGACGAGGGAGCCAGGACAGCAACTGCTGTCGGTCAGCATCCTCGCTTTGATGCAAGGCAGCGAGCGTGCCGTGCAGATATTTTTGCGTGAGCCCGTGAGCGAGTTGCTCTAACACTGCGTCGGGCGACTCACCTTTTGCGAGCAATCGTTTTGCACGGTCGAGTTCGGCGGTTTGAACCAGCTGTGCTGAAGCTTGCAGATCACGAATGATCGGCACGTTTGCGCGCTGCTGCATCCAGTGCATGAAGTTAAGCACGCGGCTGTCAATAATGGCCTCTGCTTGAGACACTGCCGCCTGACGCGCCTCGTTGCCAGACTGTACAACAGCCCCCAGATCATCCACCGAGTACAAGTAGACATCGTCCAGTCTTGACACCTCAGGCTCAATGTCGCGCGGCACAGCAAGATCGACCATAACCATTGGTTTACGACGACGTAGCTTCGTCGCGCGCTCGACCATCCCGAGCCCCAGGATAGGCAAAGTACTGGCGGTACAGGATACGACCACATCGAACTCGGCTAGACGCTCGGGTACATCCGCTAGTTTCATGGTTGTAGCGGTAAAGCGCTGAGCCAAAAGCTCTGCCCGTTCTGCAGTGCGGTTGGCGACGACGATCTTCAGAGGTTCACGAGCGGCAAAATGGGTCGCACAAAGCTCGATCATTTCGCCAGCACCAATAAACAAAACACGCGACTCTTTAAGATCGCCAAAGACACGCTCAGCGAACTTGACTGCCGCGGCGGCCATCGAAACGGACTGCGCGCCAATCGCTGTGGTCGATCGGACCTCTTTGGCCACCGAAAAAGTGCGCTGAAACATTTGGTGCAGCAATGTACCAAGTGCGCCCGCTTCTTCAGCTGCGCGAACCGCATCTTTCATTTGCCCCAGGATCTGAGGTTCGCCCAGTACCATCGAGTCCAAGCCGCTAGCAACCCGAAAGGCATGGCGCACCGCACGGTCTTTATTGAGCAAATAGATATGGGGTTTTAAATCGCCGGCTTCAATCTGATTGAAGCTAGCCATCCAGGTGGGCAACTGCTCTGCCACATGAGGTTCTGCCGCGCAATAGAGTTCTGTACGATTGCAAGTCGAAAGGATCGCGGCCTCTTTGACCCCACCACCAAAGGCTTCTCTCAACGCATTTAACGCTGGTCTAACCAGGTCTTCGGGCATAGAAACCCGCTCGCGAACCGACACCGGTGCAGAGACATGATTTAACCCAAGCGTAAGAACGTCGACCGTCATACAAAGCCAGTTGAGCAAGTTAGTCCTCTATTATAAGTCGCATTGGCCGGACGTCGTGCGTTCAATGCAAGTGCCCTGGATTTCATGTACACTTACGCCCTTCATGTGGCCTGGTAGCTCAGTCGGTAGAGCAGAGGATTGAAAATCCTTGTGTCGGTGGTTCGATTCCGCCCCGGGCCACCACTGAATCCCAAAACCCTAGCGTTTATTCGCTGGGGTTTTTTCGTTTCAGGGCCTGTAACTGGATATTTCTAGCATTGATGCATTTTCAATATGTATCTACAATGTAGAAACATCGGGAGCATGCCATGCAAGCAACAATCAAAAAATGGGGCAATAGCCCCGCATTACGACTATCGAGTTCAATCATGGAATTAGCTCAGCTGACAGTGGATCAAACAGTCAATATCAATGTGCTGAAGGGGAAAATCATTATCGAACCTATTGCACCAAAGCAGACACGCCTTGAAGATTTATTATCAGGAATTACCTCTGACAATATCCATGCAGAAGAGAGCTTCGGCCGTCCAGTCGGCAAGGAGATCCTGTAGTGCCTAAATCTTATGTTCCTGACGCAGGAGATATTGTTTGGCTTGAATTTGACCCTCAAGCTGGGCGCGAGCAGGCGGGACATCGGCCAGCGTTGATCTTAAGCGTCGCTGCCTACAATGAAAAGGTTAGTCTGGCTGTGTGTTGCCCTCTATCAACTCAAGTAAAAGGATATCCGTTTGAGGTTGAGGTGAAAGAAGGAAAAACCACTAGCGTTGTTTTATCTGATCAAGTCAAATCACTAGACTGGCGAGAACGTAGAGCAAAGTTCAAATCCAAAATCACTGCCGCTCAACTCAAACGAGTGCGGGAAAATATCAAAGCGTTATTAAGTATCGAATAATACGAAACGAGGATTAGAAATCCTTGTACCGGTGGTTCGATTCCGCCCCGAGCCACCACTGAATCCCAAAACCCTAGCGTTTATTCGCTGGGGTTTTTCGTTTCAGGGTCTGTCATTCAAGGCACGTATGCCGAGCACATGGTTTACAGGTTGAAAACGTCCTTTTGAACGGACGAAACCTGCAACGTCTATCTGCGGCAACATTGAGTCAAAAGGCTGGATAGTTACAAATTGAAACAGACAGTCGGCTAAAAATCATACAGAATTGAAGGTCGATTCAGGAGCCAGACGCCATGTCACTACAACTACCAAACACCCGAAATATCTTATCTGAGCCCAAGCCTTTCAGCCGTGATAGTGGCAATGAAGATGATTACGAATCAAATAGCGTTCAAGTTCAACAAGGCCGAGCGTGGCTGCGTGAACAATTGCTAGCCGGCCTAAATTCACCGCTCTGCGAACCAATTACACCCGCTTTCTTTGAACGGCTGCGGGCTCGCGCCAGAGGAGAGTTTTGAAATGGGCGCAAGATCTATCGTGCCGCACCGTCATGCAATAGATGACGCACTCGACGCCGTGGATTACTACCGAGAGAACGCTGGAACCCCCATTGCGGAGAGTTTTTCCTTAGCCATCGATGAAGCATTAGAGCAGGTGGGTCAACATCCGAACATTGGATCGCCGCGAACAGCAATTGAGTTGGATATCGAAGGCATCAAATCTTGGTCTTTGAAACGATTCCCACACCAGATCTACTACAAGGTGTTCATTGATCATATAGAACTTTGCCGAGTCCTCCACCCCAAGCGAGACATCACCCAAGCAATGCTATCTCGACAAAGGTTTCAATAAGGATCGAGCATCCTCATCCCTGGTCGATTCCGCCCCGGGCCACCAAGAATCTCAATAGCCCACTGGTTGGGCTATTTGTTATTTCTACTGTTCATAAAAGCATCGATAGTGTTCAAGCATTCTTAATCAGGTCTTTAGGACGCGAAATCCTATCCTACCGCTAGAGGTTGTCACCAAATCGCGGCATAGTTAGAATGATTCAATATCTGCGCCATCAGGAATTGCCATGTCTTTAATCATTAATATGTTTAATTACAAAAAGTGGGCAGATGAGCGAGCACTAAGTGCGGCGCGATCAATAAACGGCGCTCAATTTTTAGAACAAATTAACTTTATTCGACAGCAACTAAACCATTTAGTTTTAGTAGAGGAAAATTTCAAAGCTCGTCTTTTGGGTGAGGCAGAACCGCACTCTGTAAATAATACAGAGATTGTTCCCGCATTGGATTCCTTAATCACTCAGGTAACTGATTTAAATCGTTGGTATCAAGACTACATCAGCAATTTAAGTGAAGATGACCTAAATGAGCAGATAAATTTTAAGTTTGTGGATGGTAGGAAAGGCTCTATGTCGAAATTAGAAATACTGTTTCATATTGTCAATCACAGCACATATCATCGCGGAGCAATTGGTAAGGCATTGGATATGTCTGGTGGATTAAGACCTGCCGACACATACACTGTTTTCATTCATCAAGCGGAGCCGCAAAGAAGAAAGATTTAGCAGGTGGCAACAGTTAGGCATCCTCAGGCTCCGGTTCGATTCCGCCCCGGGCCGCCACTGAATCCCAAAACCCTAGCGTTTATTCGTAGACTTGCCAATCAAGGCTACAACTCTGAAATAAAGACTTCTGTTTTAAAAACTCTGGGTTTGAACATTGCCGGCGGCAGGTTTCTTAAAAACGGAAGTGTACGCATTTACTTGCACGCGGCAAACTCAGAGGGCGTTACGTCCATAACTTCTTTGAAAGCATGGGTGAAAGCAGCCGTGCTTGAAAAACCCAGGCTCAAGGCAATCTGTTTTATTGAATAGTCTTTGTTTGCTAAAAACTCTACAGCTTTCATTATTCTTGCTCGTTGTCGCCATTCCCTGAAGTTTAGTTTCGTCTCATCCGCAAACAGTCTAGTAATCGTTCGGCCCGAAGCATTAGCAACACTGCAAAATTGCTCAAAAGTCTTCTCAAATTTCGTGTCTTTGAGCACTAAATTCGCAACGATCATAGCCCTTGGATCTATGGGCATTGGTAGAAACGTAGTTGCTTTCTTGGCGGTTAATAGCTCCATAATGGCCAATTGCATCAACAATTCAATTCTTTCCCGTGTGGCGTCTTCGGCATGGGCCGCCAAAATCAATTCTCTCAATAAGCGGTTGACCTCTATTACAAAGACGTGCCTGAGTTGAGGACTTTTGGATTGCCGATCTAACCAAGATTTCTCTAGGTAAACGCTGCGCATTTCAATGTCAGCCAGAACACCAACACTGTGATCAATCTGGGGAGGTATCCAAACAGCTCGATGAGAAGGAACCAAGAACCGACCGATTGGTGTTGTGACGTTCATCAGTCCACTTGCTGAATAGAGTAATTGCGCTTGTGCGTGGGCATGCAATCCAAGCAGATGTCCACTTGAATAAGAGCGAGGATGAGTAATAACTAGGTCGCGCTGATTTGGCGGCTTGGAGATGTACGTTGTCATTTCATCGATAGATTGCCAGATTATTATGGCCAAAACAACTCAAGTCGCACGAGACAACCATGGACCAATCTAAGAAAATCATTATCTATATCAACATCGCTCACTTCATTGATCATTACGCCATGCTGATCTTTGCGGCGGCAGTGATTGTGATTGCCCCTACCTTTAATATGAAATATGGTGAATTACTACCTTATGCGACGCCTGGATTTATTGCATTTGGCGCGGGGTCATTACTGACAGGATGGTTAGGAGATAAGTGGAGTCGTCGCAATATGATGGCTATTTTCTTATTCGGTATGGCATTTGCCCTCATTGGAGTTTCATTCATACAAACGCCGTTTCAATTAGGCATCATGCTTTTATTAATTGGCATGATGGCCTCCATCTACCATCCCGTTGGAACCGCAATGCTCGTATCTAATGCAGAAAAATTGGGAAAGGAAATGGGCATCAATGGTGTTTGGGGGAATGTTGGGGTCGCTTCGTCAGCCCTCATTACAGGCGTTATTACTCAATACTTTGGATGGCGCGTCGCGTTTCTAGTGCCGGGTGTAGTTTGCTTGGTTGTTGGTTTTTTATATTTACGAAGTATTCCAAGCTCAGCAGATCAGATTGTTAAAAAATCCTCAGCAGGTTCCGCCCGCGTAGCAAAGTCTGTCATGATCTGGGTCGTGGCATCTCTTGTTATAACAGTGATCGCAAGTTCCACGACTTTTAATGCAATCACAGTCGCTTTACCAAAATTGTTTCAAGAGCGACTTTCAAACTTAACAACTAATACCGCAACTTTGGGGATCATTACATTTTTTGTTTACTTGTCTGGCGCTGTGGCTCAATACATCATTGGAAACCTACTAGATAAGCACTCTCTGAAAAATGTATTCCTACCTTTGGCAATTGGAATTGTTCCAACGCTTTATTTAGCTTCAACCATAAGTGATTATTGGTTAATTGTTACAGCGTTAGTTATTATTGTGGCTATCTTCGGGCAAGTGACGGTAAATGATACGATGCTTGGGAAATATACGGCTGATGAGTGGAGAGGCCGTGCCTTTGCCGCAAGATACTTTTTAGGTTTTACCGCCGCAGGACTATCAGTGGGATTGGTCTCTATTCTTTATAACCATGGCGGTTTTGATTTGATGCTAAAGGCTATTGCTGGGCTGAGCTTGCTTACAGTTATTGGGGCTATTATTTTTCCCAAAGAACATAGGGCAGGCTAAGCAATTTAAGAGAATCATGAACTAACTTAAGCCTAAATTGAACCATATGATTCTCAGACTCAGAACTGCTATTTATCCTGTCAGTGACCTAGCGAACGAGTCACTTACGTTGGCAAAGGAATTAAAGTGGCCGCAGTGAGAGACCCATTTGGTAATCGATTTGGAATTATTCAAAACCCAAACTTCAATCCAAAAGAAGTTAAGTAGGATCAAGCATCCCCAGCTCTCGACGAGTCCGCCTCGCGTCACACTAAATTCAAAAACCTCAGCGTTTTCGCTATTTATATTGCCTTTTCGGGCGACTAACAATAGCTTTTAAAACAGTTGCTTGCGAACAAAAATCCTGTCGAAGCCTTTAACCATGCGCCTGTCGAATTCAACAAAGCCAACATGCGCATAAACCGCCTGGCTTTCGTACATTAATCGATGGGTTGACAAATATATTGACGAGTGACCCGATTGCCTCGCTTGTGTCTCTGCATGAACAATTAACTGACGTCCGATGCCAAGGCCTTGCGCGTTAGGGCGAACGGCAATGGTTTCAATACAAAACCCCTCATCAGTCTCAGACAACACTAATACGCCCAGGATATCAGTGTGCTGAGTAGCCACCCACACAACACCTTGCTCTACCAGCACCTGATAATCATCAAGCATTGGACCTGGCTGCTTACCGATACGCGCGATGTAATGTATGAAGGCTTGGCATACACAATCCGTAACAGCAGCGACGTCCTGAGCACATGCACGGCGAATCTCTATTGTCATTTTTAACAACCTTGCTAGTTAGCTGTGCCTTATTCTTTCAGGGCTTAGTTGCGAATATCCCGAAATCCTAGCTTTCATTCGCTAGCTTTTTAGCGCTTGTCGACTTATAACCGGTGGGGTGTCCTTCCGTAAAGCCGCGAGTGGCTATATTATTCTCGAATGAAAACCACATTGCTTCGATTGCTTTGGATCTCAATCGGCGCGGGTACAGCCATCACACTAACGCTGCTCGCAACAAAAGCCACAAGTCCGTTGTTGCTTGCCTCACTAGGTGGGACGACATTATTCTTGTTTGGCTTATCCACAACACCAGCCGCTCAGCCACGAGCCGTTTGGGGCGGGCACATATTGAGCAGCTTGATTGGCATTATTTGCGTTCAATACTTGGGCGATGCAACTTGGGTATCGGGCTTGGCAGTCGTCGTTACGATTTGCGTGCTGCTCCTTACGCGTACCGTGCATCCTCCCGCAGGCGCCAACCCATTGATCATGATTCAGGCACATGCCAATTTTAGTCATCTTGGCCTAACGGTACTAGTGGGCATCAGCATTATTACCGCTGTTGCATGGGTTTGGAGCCGCTTAGGCGTCGGCACAAATAAGTATCCAGTCTCATGGAGCCAGCCCTCACCACCTACTACGAACTGGAGTATCTGGGGGGACTAGGATCATTCAGCAAAGTTTTTGTATCATAAGGACAAACCAACTGCGTGCTATCTACAATGCGCTCTTTTCAGGTTTGGAAGATTCCCTCGACAAAATCAAAGAGGCGCAGCGGTGAGCGTTCAGAAGCAAGTGCCCAATAGTATTCATGACCCACTCCCTCCAGCTTTTCACAAGCTGGCGATCTCAAACTTATTGGCTCAATCCGCAGAGCAGTTGACCTTGGCTGCCGTGCCAATTGTGGCTGTGCTCATGCTTCAAGCAGGCCCTGGGCAAATTGGGGTGATCGCCGCCGTCCAGTCATTGCCTTTTTTGCTGTTCTCCATGCCCTTGGGTTTGTTGGCGGATAGCATGTCGCGCAGAAAGCTCATGCTCCTATCCGAAATACTTCGGGTGCTTGCCTTGATGGTTTTAATTGCTGGCTTGCTGCTGGATCAGATCAGTGTGACCTTGTTGGCAACTGTAGGATTTTTTGCGGCTGTAGGTACGGTTGGTTTCAGTGTCAGTGCGCCTTCGTTAGTACCCGCATTAGTCAACAGAGCGCATTTGGCCAAAGCCAACGGTCGTTTGGAGTTGGCAAGGAGCATGGCCTTTGCTGGTGGCCCAGCTCTCGCTGGGGCTCTTATCGCTTGGATGGGTGCTTCAACTTCTTTCGTTTTGTCTCTCATGCTCTCTTTGGGTGCCGTAGGTTTCTTAAATCAAATCAAGGAGCCCGCAAGACAAGCAGCGCCAGACAGACATCCCTGGCTTGAGCTGAAAGACGGAGCTCATTTTGTCTGGACCCATGAGCTTTTACGACCTATTTTGTTCACTTCTGTGGCGTGGAATATCTCTTGGTTTGTTTTGCAAGCCATCTATGTTCCGTATGCAATTCGCACCTTGGGCATGAGTTCGAGTGCGGTGGGCATCACACTGGCCTGTTATGGCGCTGGCATGATTTTCGGATCACTCATGGCGTCCAAAATTGTTGCGCGCATAACTTTTGGCAACGCCATATTGCTGGGACCATTTTTCTCGGTTTTGGCGGCTGCTGTCATGGCGGCTACTCATTTCTGGCCATTGTCCACAGTGGCTGGTTTGGCATATTTTCTTTTTGGATTTGGCCCGATCATTTGGACCATCACTTCCACCACGCTTCGCCAGAGTGTCACCCCAAACACCTTGATGGGGCGAGTCACCGCCATCAACATCGTAGCCGGTACAGGCGCTCGCCCAATAGGCGCTTTGCTGGGTGGTTTAGTTGGGGAGACTTTTTCAGATTTAGCCAGCTTGCTAGTGGTTGTAGCAGGCTTCTCTGTTCAGGCGATTATCATCAGCCTTTCTCGAGTCAGATCACTTCAATCCTTAAGTGAACTTAAAGAAAGATCAAACTAATCGAGCTCAATGTGACGATCTTTAGCGACCTTGGTCCAGCGCGCAATGTCCTCTTTAATATAAGAATCAAATTGTTGTGGCGTCGTCGGCATAAGCGTCATTGCCTCACTCGACATTTTTTCTGCGAACTCTGGGCTGGACAGTACTTGGTTTAACGCTGCATTCAGCTTAATTACCACCGGCTCTGGCATATTTGCAGGGCCAGCAATACCATACCATTGCTGGCCATCAAAGCCTGAGAATCCTAATTCTTCGAACGTTGGAATGTTAGGCTCTGCAGGACTACGCTTATGACCAGTCACAGCCAAAGCACGAACCCTATCTGACTTAAGATAAGGAATCGCAGCAAACAAAGTGGGGAACATGGCGTCGGTTTGTCCACCAATCAGATCAGTAAAGGCGGGTGCAATACCGCGATAGGGCACATGAACCATAAAGACATCAGCAGCCATCTTGAATTGTTCCATCCCAAGATGCGTTAGTGTGCCTGGACCTGAACTGCCGTAACTCAGCTTGGCTGGATTTTTTTTTGCATACGCAACATACTCAGCCAAATTTTTTGCAGGTACATTGTTATTCACAATCAACACATTCGGTGTGGCGCCAATCATACCGATGGGTGTGAAATCTTTTGATGCGTCGTAGTTAAGTTTCCGTACGGCTGGATTAGTTCCATGAGTGCCTACATAGACAATCATAAGTGTGTAGCCATCTGGGCTTGCTTTTGCGGTCGTGATAGAAGCAATTGCACCACCAGCACCAGATACGTTTTCAACAATGACGCTTTGGCCAAGATTTTTAGAGAGGCGTTCTGCTACTGCTCGGGCGATATTATCGAGCCCACCCCCAGCTGCAACGGGTGCGATTAGCCTAATCGGTCTTACCGGGTAAACAGTCGCAGTTTGAGCATAAACATTTAGGCTGATCGTCAAGCTAAAAAAAGCGATAAATACTGATAAAAAAATTGGCATTGGCTTGTCAATAGATGTAAACATGTCTTGGGTCCGAACAGTGATTATGTTTGAATGTTGTCCGTCTTTAGATAGTACCGCCGAATGGCATAAAGCCCTTGAATTTGACGGTAGGCAGCAGGGTTGAAGGAAAACCCCATCCACCTTCGGGTTTTTCATTTGGTGTATTCTCAAACCATGAGTGAATCGCTCGCAAAGCTCGTAAAAGAAATCCGCTCGTGCTCCTTGTGTGCTGCGCACTTACCTTTGGGTCCAAGACCTATCATTCAGGTGAGTAGTTTTGCCAAAATCCTCGTTGTTGGGCAAGCACCGGGGAGTCGAGTTCATCAAACTGGCATCCCATTTAATGATCCTAGTGGTGATACATGGCGAATAAAACTATTAGAACAACTGCCTAAGATCAGGCTAACCATTATTGTTGGTCAGTACGCGCAAGCGTGGCATTTGAAAACAGGCAATAAAGCGAATTTGACCGAAACGGTCATGGCTTGGAAAGACTATTGGCCTGAGGCTATCCCCCTGCCGCACCCGAGTCCAAGAAACAATATTTGGTTAAAAAGAAACCCATGGTTTGAGGAACAGATTCTGCCGTCGCTTAAAAGAAGAGTGAAAGCAGTATTGAAGTAGGGTCAGAGAAATGCAAATATGGTTTATCACTATTATTATGATTACCTAAATACTTTTAAGAACCTTAAATGAAGCACTTGTTGATCTTGACTGTCTTGATTTTTGGTCTTGCATTAGCCCAAGCCCAAACTGATAGCGGCGCGACGGATTCACTAGTAGAAACAGCCCGTGACAGAGATGGCGATATTGCTCCATATGTCCTAACCACAACCGGCGTCACAAAACCAAAGTATGTAGTGATCTTGATGCCTGGTGGCGATGGAAAGCTTACCCCTAAGGCCTCACCAGATGGCCAAGGGGTGCTGTTTTCCAAACAGGATAATTTTGCGATTCGCATTAGAAATCTCATAGCTGACCATGAATTTGTCACAGCAGAAACGGATTCAACTGTTTACATTTCCTCGGTAGAGCGTGTCCACGCCATTATCGAAGACCTTCAATACAGATATCCAAAAGCAAAGATATATGTACTCAGCACTAGTAGGGGGTCCAAAACAATTCAAGCGTTATCGAACGAAATGGATGGCATGATCGCTGGGTTTATTAACACCTCATCGCTTTCAAGCGTAAATCTGGCGTTAGACACCAGAGGCCTAAAAAGCAGATACTTACTGGTTCATCATAAATATGACGGCTGTAGATCCACGGGCTATGAGGGGGCCGTCTATAACCACGAAAAGTTTGGTACAGACCTGATCACCATGGAAGGTGGGACCACTGCTGGTAACGTGTGTGGTCCCATGGCACACCATGGATATCTGGGCATTGAGAGCGAAACAGTGGAAATGATAAAGGCGTGGATAAAACAAGATGAACAGGATTAAACCGTTCTTTAATCCTCTAACAAGCTTCTGAGCATCCAGGCTGTTTTCTCATGGATATCTTGTCGTTGAGTTAACAAATCCGCAGTAGGCTGATCGTTCGCTTTTTCCACTAAAGGAAAAATTTTCCGGGCAGTTTTAGCTGTAGCCTCTTGGGCTTTGACCAGATACTGAACCATCTCCATTGCCTTTGGCACACCCTCAACTTCTTTTATAGAAGTCAACCGTGAGAACTCTTTATAGGTTCCAGGTGCCGGCTCACCAAGTGCCCGGATTCGTTCTGCGATCAAATCAAGTGCACCCCACTGCTCTGTATATTGAGCCATAAACATCGTGTGAAGGGTATTAAACATCGGACCCTTTACGTTCCAATGAAAGTTATGCGTCATCAAATATAAAGAATAACTGTCAGCCAAAAGCTCTGATAATCCTTTAGCAATCGCCTTGCGATCTTTTTCATTAATTCCAATATCGATTTTTGTGCTCATTTTTAGCTCCATTGGTCAGTTATCTAGCGGGCTGAAGTGCAACACGATCATTGTGGGGCTGATTGATGAATTAATCAAATTGATTGATTTAATAAAGTCGATAGTTTTTTTATTGGTCTCGCACTTGAAAAGTCAGCCACTACCGGATTTCTGTTTGTATCTTGGCTCTAAAGTCTTCAGTGATGGTACCAACAACCTGCACATCTAAATCGTGCGCCTCATCACGCTGAGTCTCTGACAATGCGTCCTGCTCCCATTGCAGCATGGCTGGATGCGTCAGTAGTCGCTCAACGTAATCCTGGGACTGCTTATTCAACGTAATATCGTAGGTACGGAACCTGAATGCGACGGGGCCAAAGAAGGCATCAACCGCAGTGAACTTGTCACCAGCTAGCCATGGTCCGTGAAATCGCTCAAGCCCATCCGCCCATAACTGCTCAATGCGTGCAACATCTGAGAGCAACGCACTACTCTTGTTGTGCAGACGAACGCGAACACCAACACTCATTGAGCACTCGTTTCTCAGGGCTTGAAAGCTTGAATGCATCTCGGCACATGCACTTCTGGCCCAGGCGCGACTGGTTTTGTCACTAGGCCACACATTTGGGTAGTCCTCAGCTAAAAATTCAGTGATGGCGAGCGAATCCCAGATGTGTAGATCATCGGCAACCAGCACAGGCACCCTTGAACTCGGCGAGAATTTCTGGAACTTATTTGCGGTTTCTTTTCCATCAAAAAAGACCAGGTGTTCAGCGAACGGGATAGCCAGCGCCTTCATAAGCAGCCAGGGGCGCAGGGACCAGGACGAATAGTTCTTGTTGGCAATGTAGAGGTTAAACATAGAGCGGCCATCCCCTTTTTCGACAATAAATTATACGATTTGCCGTGTCCGCAGGCTTTAACCACACTGACGTAATTAATCGTTAAGATTAGGTATGCTTGGAAAATTCTACGGATTTGTTGTTGCAGTTCTTTTAGCCGCGAGCCCATCAGGTGCCATTGCGCATGGTATTGCGGGCGATCGCTACTTTCCCCCCACTATCTCTATTGACGATCCCTATGCCGCAAATGAGGTTCACGCCATTGTTGGCAAAACCCCTGGCATCGCTGGAAATAGCGCGAGCGCCAGCGCTGCAAATTTCCTGCTAACCGGCGCTGGCATAGAGCCATTCCCTGGTTTTGGCATAGCCATTGACGGCGCATATCGGAATCCCAACTCAAACTTAACGCCACAAGCCAATGGCTTTGACAATTTGTACTACACCGTCAAAAAAGAACTGATGATTAACGACGAACATGAGTTCGCAGCGACCGTGGGCATGAGCGGACAGATAGGGGGGACTGGAGGGCCAGGTGCCATCAATTACACCACCTACGCTCCGACTCTTTTTTACGCAAAAGGGTTCGGTGACCTACCCGATTCAATGAGCTTTTTAAAACCTTTTGCGGTGACGGGCGTGTTGGGCTACCAGTTGCCGACGGACCAGACTCAGCCTAAGGCGTTGAACTGGGGCTTTACGCTCCAATACAGTTTCATGTATTTGAATGAACATGTTCAAAGCACTGGCTGGGGCGAGCCATTCAATCATATGATTGCTGTTGTCGAGTTCCCACTTCAAACTTGTCTGACTGGTTTTTGTAGTGGGCAAGTTACCGGGTCGGTTAATCCCGGGCTGGTCTGGGTAGGGCCTGGGTTTAATCTCTCCGTCGAAGCTGTTTTACCGATCAACAACCAGTCGGGACAAGGTGTTGGCGCCCTATTTCAAATTCATAAATCCTTGGGTCACTAGCATCAGACGCATCATCGCGGTCAAGCGCACAGCCTGATCACACATTTCGGGGGCAACACCCAAGATACTGATTTCTTGGTCATGCCCTCGCTACTCGAGTAAAACATATGACAATGCTTACAAATCCCGTCACCTGGTTTGAAATCTATGTCCATGACTTGGCAAGAGCTAAAGCCTTCTATGAAGTTGTATTTGACTGCGCCCTGATGCCAGAGCAAACTGACGGTTCTTTTGAGGCGCTTCGATTTCCCGGTGGAATGCCCGGAACTGGAGCAATGGGCGCCCTAGTGAGGCATCCTATGCGCAAGCCGTCTCATGAGGGAACGATGGTCTATTTTCACTGCGATGATTGTGCAATTCAATCAGAACAAGCAGCCAGAAACGGCGGTCAAATAATCAAATCTAAGTGGGGCATCGGTTCAGACGGATTTATTGCCATCATTTTAGATACAGAAGGCAACGCCATCGGCCTTCACTCATTTATTTAGAATGAATGTATTCTTGTTAACCCAATGATAATGTGAGAATGTGAATGCTCAAACTACGCCCCAATTGCTCTGGCGAACTAGTGGCACGTCCTCGCAGACCCGCAGACAAACTAGCTAAATATCCTGCTTCGACTGAACGAGTGTTTAAACCTGCAGGCTGCTCTGCCGATTAATAACCGTGGCGAGCGAAATGCCCGCAGAAGAGTCGATGACGCGTTGCCCGTGGTGTGAAGGTTTTGAGCTTTACCGTCATTATCACGATACCGAGTGGGGCGTCCCCGTGCGGGATGACAGAACTTTGTTTGAACTTCTTATCCTTGAAGGCGCTCAGGCTGGGCTTTCGTGGGCAACGGTATTAAAGAAGCGCGAAAACTATCGTCAGGCTTTTGAGGGGTTTGTGCCGGAAATCATTGCCTGTTACGACGACAAGAAGGTACAAGAACTTCTATCGAATGCAGGGATCATTCGCAATAAGCTAAAGGTTTCCGCGACGATCGCAAATGCCAGGGCTTATTTGCTGCTTCAAAATAGTGGCTGCGCCTTCAGCGATTTTGTCTGGCAGTTCGTCAATCACGAAACGATCCAGAACCGACGGCGCTCGATGGCCGAAGTACCCGCAAAAACCCCCGAATCTGATGCTATGAGTAAAGCACTACTCAAAGCTGGTTTTAAGTTTGTGGGATCAACGATTTGTTACGCCTTCATGCAGGCATCAGGCATGGTCAACGACCATCTAGTCGATTGCCATCGCCATTCAAATGTTTAAAGCAAGTGCGACATATGTTGTTGCGGATGCTCAGTTTTATGCAAGATGTGTTCGTAACTTTTCTAAAAACAAGCGTTGCCCTTGACTGACTCGTGCGGCCCATTCATGCCCTGAGGACTCATTCGCATCATCCGAGATGAACTTATAAGACACCCAGTCAACTTGATGCTCATAAGCCACTGAAGCGATGGCAAATAGCTCCATATCGACCACATCAATGCCTTTTTCAATCAGCCATGGGTCGGGAGCAGTGACAAAGCTGTCTCCGGTTCCACAAACGTATCCACCGGCGATTGATTGATGTTGATCGGGCTTGGTCGAAAACGGCACAGACCCTCTTGGCGCCAGGGGCTCGGCGATCATGTCTCGTTGAATCACAGAACCAATTTGTATTAAACCGGTCAGGTGAGGCGTAATTTTCCCGACTGTACCGAAATTAATAATTAAACTTGGGTTGTACGTTTTGATAGCTTTGAAGGTGGCAAGCGCGGCATTTAATTTGCCTATCCCTGAATAGACGACCGGGGTATGCGAAGATAGTATCTCTGCATCAAGCTCATCTTCGAGCGCAACAATTAACACTAAAGAATTTTTCATTACCGATGAATCTATTAGATTATTTACCAACGGTGCCCGATTTTCCCAAACCAGGGATTATGTTCAAAGACATTTCGCCTTTGCTTGCGAACCACACCGCTTTTGCGTATGCCGTTGAGCAATTGTATGAGCTTAGCCATATTTATGAATTTGATTACCTGTTAGGGATAGAAGCGAGAGGTTTCATCTTCGCGAGCGCCTTGGCCCAGACGGCGAAGAAAGGCTTGGTCTTAGCGCGCAAGCCCAACAAATTGCCCAAGAAAGTGTATTCAGAAAGCTACGGACTAGAGTATGGCAAGGACGCCTTGCAATTACAGCAAGATCTTTTGCCGAAGAGCGCTCGAGTGCTGGTTATTGACGATGTATTAGCAACTGGCGGGACGCTGATCGCAGCAGCTAATTTAGTCGAGCAAGCGGGCGGGTGCGTCGCGGGTGCGATGGTTCTCTTGGAAATTTCAGCGCTGATGGGGTCTGCTAAATTAGCCAACGCCAATATCCAGTCCAGATCCTTACTTCAAATTTAAACACGACTCGTGACACCTAACGTTTAATCGAAAAGATATCAAGCACATGAGAATCACTGAAATCAGAGAAGTCACCCTGCCGATTAGCTCTTCAATTCGAAACGCTTACATCGACTTCAGCAAAATGACCTTAAGCCTGGTGGCTGTCATGACCGATGTCATACGTGACGGCAAACCAGTCATTGGCTATGGCTTTAACTCAAATGGGCGCTATGGCCAGGGCAAGTTAATGCGTGAACGTTTTATCCCCAGAGTGATAGAAGCGGATCCTCAATCGCTGCTAGACGATAGCGGCAACAACCTGGATCCACACAAGATTTGGACGACCTTGTACACCAACGAGAAGCCTGGCGGTCATGGCGAGCGCTCGGTCGCGATCGGTACGATTGATATGGCAGTGTGGGATGCTGTTGCCAAGATCGAAGGTAAACCACTTTTTCAGTTGCTCTCAGATCGCTACGGCAACGGCCAGCCAAATCGAAAGGTCTTTGTGTATGCAGCGGGGGGCTACTACTACCCCGGCCAAGATCATGAAAAGTTGAAAGATGAGATGCGCAGCTACCTTGATCGGGGTTATACCGTCGTTAAAAAGAAAATTGGTGGTGCCTCGCTTGATGAGGACTTGCGTCGTATCGATTCTGTTTTGAGTGTGCTGCAAGACGGTCAAAAATTGTGCGTTGATGCGAATGGTCGCTTTGACCGCGATACCTCGGTAGCTTACGCGAAAGCGTTATCGCAATACGATTTGTTCTGGTATGAAGAGGCCGGCGATCCGCTTGACTTCGACCTTCAGGCAAACCTGCGCAACTACTACAAAAATCCAATGGCTACGGGTGAAAACTTATTCTCCATGCAAGATGCGCGCAATTTAATTCGCTATGGTGGCATGCGCCCGGATCGCGATTATCTGCAGTTTGATTGCGCATTGAGCTATGGCTTAGTTGAATATCTGCGCACCCTCGATATGCTGAAGGAGCATGGGTGGTCCGCCAGTCGTTGCGTCCCGCACGGGGGGCATCAGATGTCCTTGAATATCGCAGCCGGCTTAGGCTTGGGTGGCAACGAGAGCTATCCTGACTTATTTCAGCCTTTTGGGGGATTCCCGGATGGCGTTAAAGTCGAAAATAGCTACATCACCATGCCTGATCTGCCAGGTATCGGCTTTGAAGGGAAATCCGATTTAATCAAAGTCATGCGTGAGCTATCAGCGTAGTTCTCAGTCGTACTTTATAAACTTAAGATTCCACCACCCGACTTCAGCAAACGAATACTTGGCATGAAGCTTACGTTTTGGACGTTAATCTCTCTCGTCGTCCTGAATATCGGCTGGTCCTCGTACAAACTAGCAGGTTCTTTAGGGCTTTAATCCGTCTTTGGCGAAGACATAGAGGGTTCGGGAGCCGCAACGCTCGATCCTCTTGGGTTCGCCGCCTTTTCGAACCAGCAAATCCAGCGGGATTTGCCACGCGTCGTTCACATTTCTTGAGCTAACAGCGAAGTCGTATCCTGGCCTGAACGACCTTGTAGAGGTAAAAAAGTCCATCGGTTCGAGGTCTACCGTGTACTGGGCAACCGTTAACTTAAGTTTGCTAAAGGTTTGCAGGTAGCGAGCGTCCCAATATTGAGCCAAACCATGTCGAGCATCCGTATCTTTGAGGGCTTCATCGATGCATGCAAGATCATCCGAATAGCCTGCCCTGTTTAGCTTGCTTGACTCGAGCAAATGATATGAGCCGACACTCAATTGGACCATGATACAAATAGACAAGGCAACTGCGGCCGGCACAAACAAACGGTTCGCAAAATCCGTCGCGTACAGGATCACGATAATCACGGGCCAAAAGAACACCGGCAACAAATAGCGCGCACCGATTGTAGGGACGTTGGTCAACAAAGCTAACGCGGCTACCGTCGAGATGAGCGACAGTAGCGAGAAAATCGTTAGCCAAGTGAGCTTGCTTACGTTGACCGGTGATTTAAAAAAACGAAGCGCAGAAATCAACACAATCACTGCGTATAACAAAAAGACGAAGAGAAGTATGGGATAGGTCGAGACGACCGACGCAAAGACATTTACCATGGCTTCAAGCCTTGTTTCGTAACCTGTCAGCCCAAAGTGCGGGCTTGGCCGCGTGGTCGTTGCAAACAATAAGTCGTTACTAAAAAATCCTGCGACACAAGCCACAATCGCTACCAGCAAAGGCATCAAGGTGACGCGCCAGAAATCATATCGGCTGATCAATGATTGGCTTAAAGCAATCACGATCAAGGGGCCTATAGTTTGAGTCAGAAAAAAACTATCAGAGCTAGTAGCTAAGAACGCTAGCAATGCCAGTAGCGTAGTGTTTAGCAAGTGCTGGGTAGGCTGACGCTGCTCGTCGATGACTTTTAACCACAATGACAAAAAAATGAGCGTGATTAAAAACACACCAAAATGAAATGCGCTCACCAGCAACAGTACAAATGGCCCACCAGAGATAAAGTCGAAGGGTTTATTGCTGGCAAGTGCAAAATAACAAAGAACTGCAAAAATAACCGTCGTCACAAAAAATGGCTTGCGTAATGACGTCTGTTTGACAAGCGATTGGAGTGCCAGAAAAATGAGATAACTCTGTACTAGCGCAACCGCAAGCAATTGAAGGTCTGCCCGCCACCCCGTCAGATATCCCAGCAGAAATATAGCCAGTTCGGGGAAGAAATAAGGAGCAGCAGGAAGCGACCAATCTGAGAAACGCCCTGCCCCATCGAACACATCTGATAACAACGCTGGATAAAATAGCGTGTCAGAATTCAAGATGTGGCCCCGGATCGGGCCGTCAAAGAGGTATTGCACCAGGACGCTGAAAACGCAAACGACTAACGTCGCAAGGGCAACAAGATCTATGCGTTTCATCACGGGTTGTAAATTGATTTCATTAAGTTGGGAAATCGTGCATCCCGATTGACGTTATGCAATCATATCTTGCCTGAGGGCAGGGCGATACAAAATACTAGGCCAACGCTTTCGCGACGAATATATAGGTGGGGATACCCAAAATAATATTCAACGGAAAAGTGATCCCTAAAGACATGCCCATATACAAAGCGGGATTTACCTCGGGCACCGCATGCCTCAACACAGCCGGTACCGCGATATAAGACGCGCTAGCTGCCAGAATCATCAGCAGGATCGTCTCCCCGAGCGGCATGTGCAGCAGGTGGCACAAAACCAAGGCGATCATCGCGTGAACAGGTGAGGCAAGTAATCCATATAAATATGTAACAGGAGGCTGATTTTTCAGGTCACTAAGACTTTTGGCGGCCACAAGCCCCATGTCCAAAAGGAAGAATGCTAACAATCCCTTAAAAATATCGATCGAAAAAGGGGCCATGACCTTATGGCCCTCATCACCCGAAATTAATCCCACCACTAATGAGCCCAAAAGCAAGAGCTGCCCACCATCGGTAAACGATTCATGCAGAACCTTACCTAATGATGTCCGGGCTGTATCGGCGCCCGAGCGCTGTTGGCGAATACGGTTTGCAAGCAGAATCGCAATGATGATCGCGGGCGACTCCATTAGAGCCATCGCAGCGGCCATGTGTCCCCCGTAATTGATTCCTGCTTGATCCAGCACTTGTGTCGCAGTAATGAACGTGACCGCGCTAATAGAGCCGTATGTTGCGGCAATCGCGGCCGCATCCAGTTTGCTTAGCTTCCATTTCAGCAACTGATAGCCCAATAGAGGGATCGTAACCGCCAGCGCAATTGCGATCCCGAGGCTTATTGCAATTTCTGGCGTAAAGCCAGATTTGTTTAAGGCAAAGCCCCCTTTCAACCCTAAGGCCATTAACAAATAAAGTGACAAAAAGCGCGAAATAGGTGCAGGGACTTCGAGGTTGGATTTGATTAATCCGGCAAAGATGCCGAATATAAAAAACAGGATGGACGGATCGAGTAAGTTGGTCATGAGGTGCTCCTTTGAGATCATCTTAAGAACATCTACATATAAAGTAAAATCGCTTTTTGTATATAAATATATAGATGAAAATCTATGAATATTACTTTCAGGCAAATGCGACTGTTTCTCGCCTTAGCAGACACAGGCAGCGTGACTGCAGCTGCGCGAATAATGCATGTCACGCAGCCAACCGCATCAATGCAGCTGAAAGAGATCACAGACTCGATCGGGGTGCCGCTTTACGAAGTCATTGCGAGAAAGGTTCATCTAACTCAGATGGGACGAGAGCTAGCCAGTACCGCAAGAATGATCTCGGGGCAATGGGAAACATTTGAACAGCAGATACATGGCTTAAAGGGCTTGACCCGAGGCAAACTCAAGGTGGCGGTGGTGAGTACCGCCGAATACTTTATTCCCCGAATACTCGGCACGTTTTGCGCCAAGTATCCACAAATAGACATCACGCTAGAAGTTTTAAATCGAGACGGTGTCGTCCGTCGGCTTGAAGGTAACTTGGATGATCTTTACATCATGTCGCAACCACCGCTCAATATAGAAATTAACGACGAAGTCTTCATGCCGAATCCCCTGCTATTGGTAGCGCACAAGCAGCACATCCTTGCCCAGAAAAAGCAGTTTGATCTGGCGTCTTTAAAAAACGAGAAATTCATCTTTAGAGAGAAAGGTTCGGGCACTCGTATGGCGACTGATGCGCACTTTAAAAAATTAAAGTTCAAGCCAGATGTCCGACTGGAACTCGGTAGCAACGAAGCTATCAAACAAGCTGTGATAGGTGGCCTTGGCTTGGCTGTGTTGTCCAAATATTCGCTCGCCGATCAAATCGAAAACATCGATGTTGCCATACTGAAATGCAAGGGGTTTCCGATAGCATCACGATGGCATATCGTTAGCCCAAAAGGCAAAAAGCTGTCGCCGATTGCGATGATCTTCAAAGAACACTTGTCTGCGCAAGCCACAAACCCTTGAAATACTAAATACTGTATAAAGTAGTGGTAAGTCTCAATGCTTTTAATTCGTTGCTATTAGCGACACATGGAGAGCCAAGGAGCAAAGATGAACACCACAGCCGTTTATGACTCAAAGACGATTGCCTATCACTGGATCAGTGCAATTCTCATTCTGATACTCTGGCTTCTTGGCGACAATATTGACTTCTTTACCAGAGGTGACCCGCGCGTCTATGCACGAAGCACGCACATTGCGCTTGGTCTCGTGCTTGCGGTGATTTTGGCACTGAGGCTTAAATGGAAAATCGGCGGTGCTACCAAACTGCCTCAAGCAGTACCAGGATTTCTGGGCAAATTAGCCGTTAGCACTCATCATATTTTCTATTTATTGATTGCTTGCGTCATTGCCGTTGGTATTGCCGCAGTTTGGGTACGCGGGGACAATATTTTTAACTTGTTCAGAGTACCTGCCTTTGATCCAGCAAACAAACAACTTAGAGAGGAAGTCGTTGACCTGCACGGACTGCTCGTGAACGTCTTGCTCATCCTAGCGGCGGGACACTCGTTACTTGCACTCTGGCATCATGTCATGATCAAAGATGGCGTTCTGAAAAGAATGTGGCCAAATTTGAAGTGATGCGTCGCCATCAATGAAACTGAAATCCCAACACGCAACAGTGGGGGATTCTAGTGAACTTTGCTATAAGCGCTACAGATGCAATAGAACCAAGCAGCAAGCAAATTGAACGAAGGTTATAACTAGCGGCCAGGCTGTTGTCCGGAATATCTTGTTTCAGGGGAGCCGCGAAATAAGCGATGACTAGCAAGCTCGCATTAATGTAGATCCAGCGTCCCCAGTCGGTGGCCATCACATAAAGCGGCAATTGGCACAATAGGCTGAGCAAAATCGACACACCAAATTCGCGCCTGATCCTTACATAAACTGCCTGTCGGGTCGCCAAGTAGAGTGGAGCAAGCGACATGGCCCAGCCCAAAAACAACGAAGCAATTGCCCAGGCGTCGACCAGAACCCAGACGTTAGCCATGCCCTGGCTCAAGGTGTAGCGCAGGGACTCAATTGCACCACTATCCCATCGAGCAAAATCAGCCTTACTGATTGTTTTTGCAATCGCGATTAGCGTGTCCTCGGTGACCGGGGGCTGAAAGGCAGCGATCGCTAGCATCAGCAGCGCAGAGGGCAGCAGTATTAAACTCGTTCGTATAAAACCGTAAGGCTTGCTGCCGAAAAGTAGGGCGACCAAAGTAAGCACTAAGGGATAAAAAAAGAAAAGCCCTTCATGCATCAAGGTAAGTAAGAAGCAAATGAAGCTCAAGAATGGGGCTTTGGGGATCGCCCTGCCTTGTCTGGCCAGCAGTGCCCAGAAAGTGAAAATGGCTAGCAGAAGGATTTCTTTACGCCCCCCTCCCCAGCGATCCAGCGCTGGGAAAAGGAAGCTAGCCGGTGACAGCACCAACAACCAATCAAACCACTGACTGACCGCTCGACTTTGTAAGAGAAGCAGCATGCCAAAGTAAATAACCCCAAAACAGATGAGCTTTACAACGAAGACCATAAGCTCGGGCGACAGGCCGAGCAGATTAGCGATGCCAATCAATAAAAACCCGTCAAGTCCTCGGCGTGTCAAGCCCCCGCCGTAATTAATCAGCCACTCACCAACCGTGTATGAGTCGAACTTGAACGGCAAGCTTTGTTGCCAGGCTATCAGGCACAAATAGCCGTAAGCCAGCACTAGCGCAATCTGTAACGCTCGTTTAGAAAGTGGTGTGCTAATTGGCATCGAAAGCGAACCCTTGTTAGGGAGGCAATTTTGCCATACGCATTCAATCTAAGGTTGGTTAGGCCAAACGCGTGGCAAAATAGACATTAACGCCCGGTTTGAGGCGATGGGAGACAAAAAAATGCAATTTGCTAACAAAGTGGCCGTCGTCACTGGTGCCGGCGGCGGTTTAGGGATGGCTATCTGCGAGAAACTCGCGCGCGGTGGTGCTGCAATCGTCGCACTTGATTACTCTCAAGAGATGGCTGATGCAGCGATCAAAAAGATCCAGTCGTTAACGCAACGAAATTGTTTGGCCTTGCAGTTCGATGTGGCCAATCATCAATCAGTTGCTAATACGTTCCAACTCATTGACAGACAGTTTGCCCAAGTCGACATACTGGTTAACTGCGCTGGTGTGCGTGAAGTTAAAACCATCTACGATTTACCCCCAGAAGAATGGCTCAGGGTCATCGACATCAATCTGAATGGCCCATATTTTTGTTCGCGTGAAGCTGCGCTACGGATGCGTCAATCCGGTGGGGGTTCAATCGTCAATATTGCCTCTGTCGCCGGGATGATGGGGCTCACGCATCGACCAGCCTACAACTCAAGCAAACATGGTTTGATTGGCTTGACCCGCAATCTGGCAATGGATTTGGCGCAAGATGGCATTCGCGTCAATGCAGTGGCGCCCGGTATTATCCGAACACCACTGACTGATGCTTACTACAGTGATCCGCAATTTATTCAAGGGTTAAACGAGCTGGTGCCTATGGGTGCTGGCGGATCCCCTGAGGACATCGCCGATGCAGTGGGATTCCTATGCTCAAGCGACGCCAAGTTTGTGAATGGAATTGTCTTGCCGGTCGATGGCGGCTGGGCATCAAGCAAGGGGTACACCACAGGCAAGGGGTCCGCTCAATTCACATCGGCAAAAAATCAGACCTGAGTCATTCATGACCGAACACGCAGTCAGTCAATAATAATCTGGGGACAACATGAATATCAAAACAAAGCTAGTGGCAATGCTTCTGGGATTAATCGGATTTAGCTCAGCGGGTGCTGCTGGCAAAATCGAAATGCAGGAATACATGATCCCGAGCGACACGCCGGGCATCTCGCTTTATGTGCGCAATAAGCACTTGGCCGGTATGAAACAGTTCACACCAGCAAAAACACTTCTGTTTGTGCACGGGGCAACTTATCCAGCTGAGACCGCTTTTGATTTGTCACTGGGTGGAACGTCGTGGATGGAGTACATCGCGGCAAGAGGCTACGACGTCTGGCTGGTCGACGTACGAGGCTACAGCAAGTCGACGCGCCCGCCTGAAATGGCTCAGCCCGCGGATCAGAACCCCCCAGTTGTGCGAACTGATGTCGCTGTCAGAGACGTTGGCAGTGCCGTCGACTTCATCTTGAAAAAGCGCCATATCGACAAGACCAATTTGATGGGATGGTCCTGGGGTACAACAATCATGGGCAAATACACGTCCGAAAACAACGAGAAGGTTAATAAACTGGTGCTCTACGCGCCTCAATGGATACGTAAGCAAGGGGCTTCGTTAACAGACAACGGCGCTGCGCTCGGCGCCTATCGTGTTGTGTCTGTTGCTGATGCGAAAAACCGGTGGCTAACTGGTGTTCCTGAAAGTGCTAAAGCCAGCCTCATCCCGGCTGGCTGGTTTGAAAAATGGGCCGATGCAACTTTTGACACAGACCCTTGGGGCAAAACCCAGAGCCCGAAGAAATTACGCGCGACCAATGGCACCGTACAAGACAGCCGTGAGTTTTGGTCTGCAGGTAAAGCGCTTTACGATCCTAAAAACATTCACGTGCCAGTCATGCTAGTACACGCCGAGTGGGATGCTGATCTGCCGAGCTATATGATGCAAGAGTATTTTACGAAGCTCGAGAACGCACCGTACAAAGAGATGCTTGAAATCAGCGAAGGCACACACACCATCATCATGGAGAAAAACCGGATGTTGATGTTTACCGGTGTCCAGCAATTTTTGGATCACACGTTCAAACCAGAAAAGTAAGTGACGATGGTAATACTAGTTGGTAGATGGCAGTAGTAGCCCTCTCCTGCGGAACTAGCCGCTGTCCCTTGCCAATCGCAACCCTGTCATTTGCCAGCGCGCGTGAGTGGGGAAGAAATTGCGGTAGCTCAGCCGGGAATGCCCAGTCGTTGTGTAGGCTGAGCTACCCCGCAAGACCATCTGGTTCACCATGAACTTGCCGTTGTACTCGCCGGCGATACCTCCCCAGGGTTGATAACCTGGGTAAGCACTATATGGACTGCGGGTCCACTGCCAGGCAACACCAAATAAGTCATGCGATTTTTGCTGATGTGTCTGGGCGAAGACCTCCCATTCAAATTCTGTCGGCAATCTTGCCCCAGCGTAATCAGGAATCGATTCACTCGCCCATCGAGCAAACGCGTCCGCTTCAAAGTAGCTGATGTTGGTCACCGGCGCCTCAAGATCAAGCGGCAATTGCCCACCCAGCGAGAACCGACTGAGGGCTAAGCTGTCGCCTGACTGGATCCAGTATAGGGGCGCCGTGATCCTCTCGCGTTGAACCCAAGCCCATCCCTCATCCAGCCACCAACGCGATTGTTCATAACCGCCGCTATGTATAAACGCCAGCCACTCATGATTTTTAATCAAGCTATTGCTGATCGCATGAGGTTGCAAGAAAGTCGTGTGCCTTGGACTTTCATTATCAAAATGAAAGTCTGGGCCTGTGTAACCCACTTCTTGCAAGCCTGATGAACCAGAAACCCACTCAAACCCGCTTCGCTCAACCGCAGACAAGCGGCCGGGAGAGTAAGCTGGGTAAAGCGAGTTATTAAAAAATAAATGTTGAATATCTGTAACTAGCAACTCTTGGTGTTGCTGCTCGTGATTAATGCCAAGCTCGATCAGCCAAGCGCAATCAGTGCATTGATCGCTCGATAGCAGCGTAAGGACTCGTTGATCGATATTGCGGCGCCACTCAAGAACCTCTGTCAGACTCGGCCGAGTAAGCAAACCACGTTTGGGTCTAGGATGCTTGTCACCAACACCGTTGTAGTAGCTGTTGAACAAAACAGCATAGTGTGGGTTCCAGAACTCGAACGATGGTTCGAACTGCTTAAGCACCATCACCTCGTAGAACCAGGTCACATGCGCCAAATGCCATTTAGCTGGGCTCGCGTCATCCATGGATTGCGCTTGGCAATCCTCAGGGCTCAGATGAAGAATTAAATCGGTTGAATACTTTCTGGATGCGTGAAAGCGTTCTAAGAGTGAAGCAATAGCGTGAGTCATCGCAACTGGTTCATTGTGCATAAATCACAGCGAAATAATGTAGAGGGTCTGTCCAAATATTAAACGCGCGATAGCCTGCCCGAGTTAACAATGCTTGAATCGAATCCAGAGTGTACTTGTGGGAGTTTTCAGTATGAATCAGTTCGCCGCGTTTAAAGACCCGCTGATGACCGGGCCATGACACCGTTAAATCGGACAAAGCCTCGAGGTAAAGTTCGACACGGTTTAACGTCGTGTTGACTTTGATCGTATGGCGAAAATCCTTGACGTCAAAATCAGAGCCAAGTACCCCATTAACCACCCGCAGGATATTCAAGTTAAAGGCTGCGGTTAGCTTAAGCGAATCATCGTAGGCAGCACGCAAAACGTCCTCGCTCTTCATCAGATCAACGCCTAGCAAGAGTCCGCCACGTTGAGTTTGATCCTTGATCTGTCGTAATAAATGCTCGGATTCAGTAGCGAGAAAATTTCCAATACTTGAACCCGGGTAAAAGAATGTGCGTGTGGCTTGTGGCAAAGGATCCGGCAATACAAAATAAGACGAGAAATCCATCCCGACGCCGTACATATCTATCTGCGGATATTTGTTCTGTAGCTTGGGAAGAATCTCTTGCAAGTATTCAATCGAAAAATCAACGGCGACATACGATTCTGGTTCAAGAGACTCAAAAAGGCTTTCCGCCTTTTGACAATTTCCGGCACCCAGGTCGATCAGGCTCGAGTTCTTGCCGACGACCTCCGCAATTTCATTCTTGTACAGGCTGAATATCTCTTTCTCGGTTCTGGTGGGATAGTATTCCGGCAAGAGCGTAATTGCCGTAAACAGATGCGACCCAAGATGATCGTAAAGAAATTTGGGAGATATCGATGCCGATTGCGCGAGCAGGCCAGTTTTAAGTTCTGCAGCTAAATCCACCTGAGTCAACGATTGAGTGTCTGTCAAAAAAACAGGTGCTAGCATGGGTGCCTTAGTCTTAATATAAAAAAACGAGTCTCTTTATACAGCATTGAACCGAGCCTCGTTTCAATTGACAAAATACAGTAGGGGTAAGCAATGAAAGCCGTCTGGAACAACCAAGTTTTAGCCAGTTCAAACAACACCGAAGTTGTCGAAGGCAACCACTACTTCCCGCCCACTTCGTTGGACATGAAGTTCTTTAAGTCAAGTGACAAGCACACTGTCTGCTCGTGGAAAGGCACCGCTAGCTACTACGATGTGGCCGTCGCGGATAGCGTCAACGAAGGTGCTGCCTGGTTTTACCCCGAACCCAAATCAGCCGCGAGCAACATCGCCGGCTACGTGGCTTTCTGGAAAGGTGTTCAAGTTGTCGCGGACTGAAATTACTGTCTAGCACGTGTATATTACCGATCAATATTAGTCCGGCACGTTTTTTGCTTCACTCGTTGGGTCAATCTGTTCACTTCAGAGAGGTATTAAATGAATTTCAATCGTCGTAGTTTGTTGAAAGGCGCCGCTGGTCTTGGCCTTGCAGCTTCAGGTATGGTGAGCGCACCTGCGTTTTCGCAGGCATCTAGCCGTATATTGAAGTTCGTACCTCAGGCTAATTTAGCGAATTTTGACCCAATCTGGGGTACACAATACGTCGTGCGCAACGCCGCGTCCCTTGTTTGGGATACGCTCTACGGGGTTGACGACAAACTGCAACCCAAGCGCCAGATGGTTGAAAGCGAAGAAGTCTCGAGCGATGGCCTGACTTGGACATTCAAACTTCGCCCTGGCCTGAAGTTTCATGATGGCGAGCCTGTGCGCGCCGTCGACTGCGTCGCCAGTATTACACGCTGGAGCGCCCGGGATCCAATGGGCTTGATGATTAAGGCGATACAAAAAGAACTCGTGGCAGTCAATGACACAACGTTCAAGTGGGTATTGTCCGCACCGTACCCAAAAATGATGCTGGCTTTGGGCAAAACAGGAACCCCAGTCTGCTTCATCATGCCAGAACGGATTGCAAAAACAGATCCTTTCAAACAGATTGAAGAGTACGTAGGCTCAGGTCCGATGAGCTTCGCGAAAAGCGAGTTCAAACCTGGTGCGTTGGCGGTGTTTGAGCGTTTCAAGGATTATCAGCCCCGCAATGAGCCGACGAACTGGATGTCGGGTGGCAAGGTTATCAATTTTGACCGCATTGAGTGGATCATCATGCCTGACGCTGCGACTGCATCGGCTGCCTTGCAAAATGGCGAGATCGATTGGTGGGAAACTCCGCTTCCCGATCTGGTCCCCCTGCTCAAACGCAACAAAAACATTACTGTCGACATCGCCGATCCGCTTGGCAACGTTGGTGTGTTCAGACTTAATCATATGTTCGAACCGTTTAGCGATGTCAAAATTCGCCGTGCGATTCAGATGGCGATTAACCAGGAAGACTATATGCGTGCAGTTGTTGGCTCTGACGACAAGCTCTGGAAGAAACTCCCAAGTTTCTTCACACCCGGCACTTCGGTCTACTCGGATGCCGGTGGCGAAGTAATGAAGGGCTCTGGCAACATTGAAGGCGCGAAAAAACTATTGGCTGAGGCTGGCTACAAAGGCCAACCAGTCACCTGCGTGGTCGCTCAAGATGTGTCGATCACGAAAGCACAAGGCGAAATCACAGCCGATATCCTTAAAAAGATCGGCATGAACGTTGACTTCGTTGCAACCGACTGGGGCACCGTTGGCCAACGTCGCGCTTCTAAAAACGAGCCTGGTAAGGGCGGCTGGTCCATGTTCCATACCTGGCATGCTGGCGCTGACTGCGCGACCATTGCGGGCAATGTTGGTGTGAGAGCCAACGGTGAAAAAGCCTGGTTTGGCTGGCCTAATAGCCCTGCAACCGAGAAGGGTGTTGAGGCCTGGTTTGCCTCATCTACCCCTGAGACAGAAAAGGCCGCAATCGCAGCGATTAACAAAGCAGCGATGGAAGATGTGGTCTACGTGCCAACCGGTTTCTTCTATTCTTACCAGGCTTGGCGTACGAACCTATCCGGCGTTGTTGCCGGCCCTCTCCCTTCGTTTGCCGGCGTCAAGAAAACCTAGATGTTTAGCTATATTGTTAGACGGGTACTCGCGACTATCCCAGTGATGGTCATCGTTGCCCTGTTCGTTTTCAGTCTGCTATACATCGCGCCGGGAGACCCGGCTGCGGTGATAGCAGGTGATCAGGCGAGCCCCGAGGACGTAGAAAAAATTCGCACCAATCTTGGGCTTAATCGACCATTTCTCGTCAGATTTGCTGAATGGTTCTTTAATCTGCTGCAGGGCGATTTAGGCACCTCCATGTTCACGGGCATGAAGGTCACTGTTTTGATCGGCCAGCGAGTCGAGCCAACCGTATCATTGATGCTGCTCACCCTGATCATTGCTGTCACCATCGCTGTGCCGATCGGTGTGCTGGCGGCCTGGAAGTCGGGCACCTGGATTGATCGCTGCATCATGGGGCTTTCAGTTGCTGGATTCTCAGTACCAGTATTCGTCGTGGGTTACCTGCTGTCGTTTTTCTTCGCACTGGAGCTCGACTGGTTTCCAGTGCAGGGCTATGTATCTTTCACAAAAGGCTTCTGGCCGTGGTTTGAGACTCTAGTCCTCCCCTCCGTTGCTCTGGGCTTTGTCTACATTGCGCTAATCGCACGGATCACCCGTGCAACGATGCTCGAAGTACTGTCACAAGACTACATCCGCACAGCTAAGGCAAAAGGCATGAGTCAAACGGGGATCCTGTTTATTCACGCCCTCAAGAACGCCGCGGTACCGGTAGTTACTGTGATCGGTATTGGAGTCGCTCTATTGATTGGTGGTGCCGTGGTGACCGAAAGCGTCTTCGCCATCCCAGGGCTCGGCAGACTGACCATCGATGCAATCTTGCGACGAGACTATCCATTGATACAAGGTTTAGTCGTCGTCTTCAGCTTTGTTTATGTGCTGGTCAACCTCTGTGTCGATGTTATCTATACCCTGGTTGACCCAAGGATTCGCTACTAATGACGCAATACGCGGCCGCCCCCGACCTACCAGACATCTTGCCCGTCGTTCGCGTTCGAAAAGGATGGATGGGCTTTATCTTTAACCACCCCACCGTCGCAATCGGCGTAGGATTAATCCTGCTCATGTTGTTTCTTGCAATCGCGGCACCGTGGCTAGGTACCGTAGACCCCACCGCGCTCGCCCCCATCAAGCGCAATCGCGAACCGTCACTACAGTACTGGTTCGGCACAGATGCCTTAGGTAGAGATATCTATTCGCGTGTGTTGTATGGTGCGCGCGTCTCTCTGATCGTTGGATTCGCAGTCGCCTTGCTTGCATCGCTGAGTGGCTTGGCGATTGGTCTGATTTCAGGGACGTTTCGGCGAACTGATGCCATCATCATGCGAATCATGGATGGTCTGATGTCCATCCCACCGATTCTTCTAGCAATCGCCTTGATGGCACTCACTCGCGCCAGTGTTGAAAACGTCGTCATGGCTATCACGATAGCCGAGATACCTCGAGTCTCGCGCTTGGTGAGAGGCGTGGTTTTAACCTTGCGCGAACAGCCCTACGTAGACGCCGCGATCTCCTGCGGTTGTCGCATGCCAATGCTGATCTGGCGTCATATTCTGCCCAACACGCTGGCACCCTTGATGGTTCAGGCTACCTACATTTGTGCATCGGCCATGATCACTGAATCGATCCTCTCTTTCATCGGCGCAGGCGTGCCACCCATCACCCCGTCGTGGGGCAACATCATGGCTGATGGACGCACGCTCTTTCAGATCAAACCGTACATCATTTTTTTCCCAGCTATATTTTTGTCGCTCACGGTGCTGGCGGTAAACCTTGTCGGCGACGGTTTTCGCGACCTGCTTGACCCACGCAAATCCAAAGCAACATAAACGGAGAGCTCTCTTGGCCTTGCTTGAAGTCCAGAATTTGCAAACGCACTTTCGTACACCCGACGGAATCAACCGCGCGGTCGACGGCGTGAGCTTTGTCGTGAACGAAGGTGAAACGCTTGCCATTGTTGGCGAATCGGGTTGTGGCAAGTCTGTGACGGCGATGTCGATTTTGCGACTCATCCCTGAACCACCCGGTAAGATTGCAGGCTCTATCCGCTTTATGGACCAGGATTTATTGGCCCTGTCTGAAAAGCAAATGAGATCGATTCGAGGCAATGCGATCTCGATGATTTTTCAGGAGCCCATGACAAGTCTTAATCCAGTGCTAACCATCGGACGCCAGTTGCGCGAAACCTTGCGTTTGCATCAGCCAATCAGCCAAGCCCAAGCCGATGCGCGAGCACTTGAAATGCTCGACCTCGTTGGTATATCCGAGGCCTCTCGCCGCTTGAACGAATATCCGCATCAGCTCTCGGGTGGTATGCGCCAGCGCGTGATGATTGCGTTAGCACTGGCCTGTAACCCAAGATTGTTAATTGCCGACGAGCCAACCACTGCCCTTGATGTGACGATTCAAGCTCAGATTCTTGATCTGATGGCTGACCTTAAAAAGAAAATTGGTGCCGCTATTGTGCTGATCACACACGATTTGGGGGTGGTTGCCGAAGTGGCTGAGCGTGTAATGGTTATGTATGCCGGTCGCAAAGTTGAAGAAGCACCTGTTGGAGACTTGTTCGCCCGTCCACTGCACCCCTACACCCAGGGGCTGCTTGGTGCAGTCCCGAAACTCGGCGGCTCGGCCCAGGGCCATACGTCTCGGCTCAGAGAGATACCTGGCCTCGTACCAAGCTTGAAGCAAAAAATAAAGGGCTGTGTCTTCGCCTCGCGTTGTCCCCTTGCGAAGGAACCTTGCCACGACATCGCCCCAGCCCTGCAGGATAAGGGTAACGGGCATTGGGTAACCTGTCACTTTGCTGGTGAAAGCGCTTTCTCTCATGATTAACACGTCGCAAAATTTCCCGGCAGTCACGACCGACACGCCTGTGTTACTGGAAGTTCGTGGACTGAAAAAATTCTTCCCAATCAAAACCGGCTTGCTGGGCAGAGTGACTGGGCATGTTCATGCCGTCGATGATCTTTCTTTCAGTATCCGCAAAGGCGAAAGCGTCGCGCTGGTTGGTGAATCGGGTTGCGGCAAATCAACCGTTGGTCGTTCAGTGCTCAGACTATTCGACCTGACAAGCGGTGAAGTCTGGTTGGATGGTGTGCGGATTGATTCCCTCAGTGCTAGTGCGCTCAGGCCATTAAGAAAGCGGATTCAGGTGATTTTTCAGGATCCCTTCTCAAGCCTCAATCCAAGGATGAAGGTGCGCGATATCATTGCTGAGCCAATCCGAAATTTTGGTCTTGCAACAGATGAAGCAGATATTGATGCTCGAGTCGCTAAATTATTAGAGCGGGTGCGTTTAGGCAAAGACGCCGGTGGCCGGTGGCCTCATGAGTTCTCAGGCGGTCAACGTCAGCGTATTTCGATTGCCCGCGCTTTGGCAGCTGAGCCAGACTTGATCATTTGCGATGAAGCCGTCTCAGCACTTGATGTGTCAGTGAAGGCTCAAATCGTTAATTTATTGCAAGACTTGCAACAAGAGCTTGGGCTGGCCTTACTGTTTATCAGTCATGACTTGGCGATTGTTGAGCATATGGCGCATCGGGTCGCTGTGATGTACCTCGGCAAGATTGTTGAGCTGGCAGAACGGACTGAACTATTCTCAAACCCTCTTCATCCTTATACAAAAGCACTCCTTTCTGCAGTCCCCTTGCCGGATCCGACAATCAAGACCCAGCGTATTGTGTTGCAAGGTGATGTGCCGAGCCCAGTCAATCGGCCAAGCGGCTGTCATTTCCATACCCGCTGTCCTTCAGCAATCGAGCGTTGCAAGATTGACATGCCGACACTTAAGACAGCGACAGCCACGAACTCTGGTCGGGAAGTCAGTTGTCATTTGATTGACTGATCGACAGCGCTAACCAACATCAGCGTATTATCCAAGACCAGAAGCCGCGTCATGGACTTGTTTTTGACTGCGAAGACAAGGCAGGTTAAAAGGGGTACTGCAATAAAAATAAGAACCTGCAGCTCACTATTTTTTACCAATGAACGGAGGAGATATTATGTTCAGTCACGTGATGATCGGTGCTAACGATCTAGAAGCTTCAAGAAAATTCTATGATGCGGTTTTAGGCACCCTTGGGATGGCCCCCGGTGTCATCAACCGGGATATACGATATTTTTATCGAGGCCCCAAGGGCGTCTTTTCATTCACGCTCCCCATTGACGGCCAAGCCGCAACACCCGCGAATGGTGGCACCATCGGTTTTGCAGCCGAGTCACCCGAACAGGTAATGGCTTTTCATGAAGCAGGGATCGCCAACGGTGGCACGACGTGTGAAGATCCACCGGGGTTTCGTGAAGGTCCGACAGGCAATCTTTACCTGGCTTATCTTCGTGACCCAGCTGGCAACAAAATCTGCGCGCTATACAGACAGCCAAATTGATTGACTGATAACGGACAGTAGCAGGCGTCTGACACCCGCTAATAACGCTGCTTATCCATGATCGATAAAACAATAACTAAAGAAACTATTCAGGCGTGGCGCGCTGTAGCGCGTTGGTATCACGCTTACTTTACCGGTATCGTGCTGTACACGGTATCGCGTAAAGGTGCTGATGAGGCAGCCCGGCTCGTGTATGAAATTTTCTGCCGACAAAGACACGAACGTTTTTTACCTGGGCTGAGAAAGCTAGGGCTCGACCACTTGCCGCACGCAGTCGCTGCAGCGCAATACCACTACCTTTCAAACCACATCGGTGGTGTCTCAGTTGAATACATGCCCGAGAGTAATCGCAAGGCGTGGATTCGCTATGCGGCACCTCGCTGGATCTGGTCGGGCACAGCACTGTGTGGCATACCACCTAACGTCTCAACGGCCATGCTAGAGGGCTGGCACGCTCAGAACGGAGTCATGCTACAAAACCCAAGGCTCGGTTTTGTCTGTACCAAACAAGCCGTCGATGGCCAGGCCGGTCTCGAAGGCTATTACTACGAGTACGATCAAGAACTCGCGCCACATGAGCGCTTGCGGTTTGCGCGGGATGAACAGGCCCCTGAGTTCAACCCAACATTAGCACCCGTCTTACCGATCGAGACATGGCCACCCTCGCGATTAGCCAAAGCGCATAGAAACTATGCCATGGAGTACGTCAAATCCGCCTTCCCTACCGCCCTTCAACTTTGGGGGCCGGATGAGGCGGAGCATCATCTGCGGATGGCGGGCAAGCTGATCGGCATGCAGTTCTATCACGAGACCGCCCAGGGACTCAACGGAGATTATGGCAACGATGACTTTGGGTTTGCACGCTTTGTTGCAGATCTCGGAGCAGCTCACGGGGACAAGACAAACTTTGCCAACACTGGGACAAGTTTTCGCGTCAATCAGGAAGGGTGGGCGTTGATGGACGGTATCGAGCACACTGCCCCAGTATTAGCAAGTGCCTGGAACGGCCTCCTCGAAGGGGCCATGCAAGCACACAATCATCGATTGCAATTAAGCTTCCATCACGAACACTCAGCGCAAAACTGGTCACTTTCATGGCAGATCAAAGCTTGATCCAGTCCGCCAGCGACCAGTCGTTCGTTTCACCCAAAGACGTGCGACGCACAGCCTTGAGCGTCTTGATTTTTTGTACGTTAATCAGCGCCCTGTCACGAGGAGTCAGCGAGAGTTTTGCGGTGTTTCTATTACCGATCGCGCACGAGTTCAAAGCAGACCGAGGGGCCCTAACCGCCACGTATTCAATCTATATGGTTGCACTCGGGTTCATGTCACCGATTGCCGGCACTATTTTTGACCGGCTCGGGGCACGGCTTTGCTATAGCGCTGGTCTCTGCGTGATGGGGATCTCATATCTTCTTGCGTCGCAAGCCAGTTCGCTATGGCATTTGTATCTCTTGACTGGCCTGGGCGGTGCAATCGGTGTAGCGATGATCGGGATGCTACCCGCATCGAGCCTGGTTAGCCGGTGGTTTCAAAAAAAATTATCGACCGCCATGGGCGTCATCTCTGCCTCGATCGGAACTGGTGTTCTCGTCTTTTCTCCCTTGATCCAATCACTGGTCGAGCATCAAGGCTGGCGCACAGCTTTTCAGTTTCTAGGTCTTCTCTTACTGTTTGTCATGATCGCCATACAGTTTTTACCGTGGACTCTGATCTCACAAGGATCGCCCGAGATTGCTGCGTTAAGAGCTAAAAGGGCGAGCGAGGAAAACCCCTGGACACTGAAGCGAGCGGTTCGCACACTGGTGTTCTGGGCCTTGTTTGCTGTCATGTTTTTCACCTCGGTCAGCACCTATGCGGTGACTGTGCAGCTGGTCGCTTACCTGGTTCACTGCGGACTGTCACCACTACAAGCTGCGACCGTATACGGTATTGCAGGCATGGCATCAATCGGAGGCATTATTGTTTCGAGTATGCTGGCCGAAAAAATCGGCGAGGTGCGCGTTGCGATCGTCTCTTATGGCTCAACCATTGCGGGTCTCGTTGCACTCGCTTTTTTCTCAAGCGTCTCTTCACTTGCGGTTTTAGGCTTTTTTGTGCTGCTTTTTGGGACCATGCAAGGCTCTCGCGGCCCACTGGTGGCAGTCTTATCGTCCCGCAACTTTGCGGGTGGGCGACAAACCGGTATTTACGGCTCAGTCCTGTTCGGGATGGGTATGGGCGGTGCTTTGGGTAGCTGGGGCAGCGGTATCCTTTACGATCTGACTGGAGGGTATCTCGCTAGTTTTGTCCTCTCAGCCGCGGGAGCTGCTTGTGGCATGCTGCTTTTTGTAACAGTGCCAGGACTTGGTGGCGGAAAAAAGCCGGTAAACAAAGTTTGATATATTTCTAGTCACATATGTAAATTCTTCTTACACTCTCTTGATGACTGATCAAACCCCACTGACCATCCCCGCCGATGGCGTCGTATTTGCTTGGGGGATGTCGTCCTCGGGTGAACAGCACGAAATCAAACTCAAAGATATTGGGCAGGTGATTGCAGATCAATCACTGTCGGTATGGTTGCATCTCAACCTGTCCAACACGCATGTACAGCGCTGGCTTGAAAAAACGTCTCTCGTCCCTGACCGCGTCGTAGAACTGATTAAAGAAGGCGTCACTCGCAGTCGTCTTGAAAAGGTTGAGCGTTTCGAAGACTGTCTAGTGATGGTCATGAACGATTTTCAGCATGAGTTCGGATCGGACGACCTCTCGGCACCACTCGGTACGCTATGGGCGATTCTCACGCCACAACTCATGATTTCGCTCAGGCAAAAGCCTCTGCACACTACCGACAGCCTGCGCTCTGAATTGCGAGCCGGACAGCTCAAGCCAACTTCTTCCGTTGAACTTTTCCACGAGCTGATCGATTCAAGGGCAGAGTTTTTACGAAGCATTTTGTTTCAATTGTCCGAACAAATGGACGAACTCGAAGAAAGTTTACTTAAAGGTTTTGAGTTGCCAGAGCACGAAACCTTAAGACGCATTCGTATCCATTGCAGTCGGTTAAGAAGGCAGTTTGCACCCGAGCTTGTGGCTTTACACCGTTTACAGAAGCACCTGCCGAATTGGTATTCCAGTCATGACAAAGCCAAACTGATCGACGACCTGGATCTGCTTTCGTTTCTCGTTCAGGACATCAATCATTTATACGACCGTGCAAAAATTTTACAAGACGAGCACGCTGCGCGCATGGCCGAGTCGAATGCACGGAATTTGCAAGTACTGTCAGTGATGACCGTTATTTTTATGCCGATGACGCTAATCACTGGCATTATGGGTATGAATATGGAAGACCTGCCCGGGCTCAAAGAATCCTTCGTTCTTGTCATGATTTTGATGGGACTATCTGGATCGCTTGTTTACGGTATTTTGAAATATCGCAAAATTATCTAGTGAGTGCTTGAATGTCTTCACACAAAGACCCGCTCAATCATGGGCCGCGCAAATCAACGACTAGCGCTTTTTCAGCGACCTTTGGTGATTTTTACCATTCGGTAGTACGCATGTCATGGCCAAAATTTCTGGCCGCATTCGTAGTGATTTTTCTATTGATCAATCTGCTCTTTGGCACCTTTTTTTGGTTGCAGCCGGACTCAATTGGCGGAATCAAGGACGAGCACTTTATTGAGTACTTCTTTTTTAGTGTTCAAACCTTAGCTACGATCGGCTACGGTTCGCTCTATCCGCAAACCATGTACGGCCACACGCTTGTAACCTTCGAGGCGATGTTCGGGCTGCTCGGACTAGGCATGTTTGCAGCACTAGCCTTTACAAGACTATCTCTACCTCGAGCGCGGGTATCCTTTAGTGACAGCGTAGTCGTCACCACGTTTGATGGCGCGCCAACGCTCATGCTTCGTGTTGCGCAAGCGAGAAACAATCGCATCATCGACGCAGAGGTTAACTTGAGCATCCTGTTGCGCCAGACCACAAAAGAAGGTGCAAATATCAGACGACTTTTTTATTTGAATTTGCAGCGCAACCGGATACCGCTACTCAGTCTGACCTGGCTCGTGATGCATACGATTGATGAGACGAGCCCGCTATATGGGCTATCCACCGAGGCGCTCGAGGCCCGCGATTTTGGATTGATCGCCATGATAAAAGGCATTGACGAAACAGTATCCCAAACCATACATGCCAACCACATCTATCGCGCAACGGATATTAAATGGGCTCACCATTTCGTGGATATGCACATGAAACACGCGACGACCGGTGAAACCATGATGGACATGAGCGTTATCAGCGATACAGCTCCTGACTGATTTTTCAGATCTTTGCAGCGCTTACAGTTTGCCGATCCCAAACACGAATATGCCTGTCAGAACGAACAGTGCAATAAAAACCGTCTCACCAACGAGCATCAAAACGGGCTTCCACCCTAGCGTCATCAACTCTTCAAACGAAGTCTTGACGCCTGCTGCCGCGATGGCGGTCACCAGCATCCAACGCGAGGCATCACTAGCCACGGCAATCAAGGGTGGGGTCAGTAAACCGACACTGGACAGTAACACCAGCACAATAAACGCCAGCATAAAAGTGGGGATAAGTGGCACTGCAGACTTTTTGGACTTCTTGTCCGTATTGACGTCAAAGAACGTGCCTTCGACATTATTCTGCGCGGCGTTCTTTTCCTCTTGTGTACGAACCTGTTGTTGAAACAAGATAGAAATAATGACCACTGCCGGCATCAACAACATGACGCGAAAAAGCTTGACGACTGTTGCTGTATCGCCAGCCACCGGGCCCAAAAGCATGCCTGCAGCGACAACCTGCGCCACATCATGAATCGTTCCGCCCAGAAAGACACCTGATTGCAAGGGCGTCGCATCTAGCAGTCTGAGACCAAATGGATAGATGACCATAGCGACCGTGGATAAAACAGTTACCCCAACAACGGTCAGAAGCGTGAAGCGCTCGTTCTCTTTACTTTGTGGCAAGACAGACGACACGGCTAGCGCTGCAGAAGCCCCACAAATCGCAACGGCACCGCCCGACAACACACCCTCGGCAGCAGGTCTTTTTAGCCATCGTGACAGCAGATACCCACAAAATATAGTGGTCGCTAGACCTGTCATAATCAATAAGCCGGCAGACCATCCTAATTTTCCCACTTGTGTCAGTGTGATCCGGGCGCCCAGGAGCGCAACGCCTCCGCGTAGTACGGTGCGGCCACAAAAACCAATGCCGGGACCAACTTGCGGATTGCTTGCAAGAAAATGAAACGCTAAACCCATCAGCAAGGCATACAGTAACTGTGGGCCACCATAGTGTTCGGATACAAACGTGGCTGCAAGCGCAATAACGCCACAGACTAAGCTGCCCGGTAGGTTCTTGGTAACGAAAGTGCGGGCCGAGCCCAGTGAGAATGTCATACAGAAGTCTATTTAACGCCAGCCACTGCGTGACGGCTACAAACGGTATGGAAACAAAGGAGGCTGTGACTTTTCACAGCCCCTGTGCGGCGCATCGCTTAGCTTAACTCAAGCAAGGTCAGCGCCGCGGCCTGGTACATCAAGCGCTTTCGAACAAGCGCGTCATCACAAACTCACGATGACCCAGTGCCTCAGCAGCGGTGAAGCGACCATTAATGGTGCGCATCATCACTTCGAGCAACTGGTCGCCCGTTTGATCCATCGTACGCTCACGCTGCAACAAGCCTGAGCAATCCACATCGATATGTTCACTCATTGTGCGAACAGTGCGGGGGTTTGCGCAAATCTTGATTACAGGGACGATGGCGTTACCGATAACGTTACCTTGTCCGGTAGGAAAGAAATGCACAACAAAACCAGAGGCTGCACAGAGCGTCACCATCTCAGCTGCTGCGGAGGATGAATCCATGAACCACAGCCCAGGGTGGCTGGGAATCTCTGCCTTATCAATCACACCATCAACCGTACATTTTTTACCGATTTTCTGGATGTTACCCAAGGCTTTTTCTTCGATCGTCGTTAAGCCACCAGCAATATTACCTTTCGTCGGTTGCGACTCAGACAGGTCAGTCGTCTTGTTGCGATTGATCATATCCTGATAGCGGTTGAACATGCCCATGAACTGATCGCGAACTTCTGGTGTTTTACACCGTGCAGCAACGATGTGTTCACCGCCTGTGATTTCAGATGTTTCGCCAAAAACCAGTGTCGTCCCTAAAGCGTGAAGCGTATCAAACGCATTACCAACCGTCGGATTCGCACCGCAACCTGAGGTCGTGTCAGACTCACCGCACTTTGTCGATACCCACAAATCAGAGATTGGGCATTCAACCCGTTGTTTCTCAGAAGCCCATTGAACATAATCTTTAGCGGCTCTGCTAGCACGCATAATCGTCTCGTGATCACCATGGCCTTCGATACCAAAACCCACTACAGGTTTGCCTGTTGTAGCGATACCGTCTACGACCTTCTTTGTCCAGCCATCCTCGATCCCGATCACCACAACTGCGGCGACGTTAGGATTACAACCCGCACCGATTAATGTTGCGAAGTGCAAATCCAAGTCGGCGCCGAACTGCAGGCGGCCATAGGGGTGAGGGATTGCCATGGCGCCTTTGATGTTGTGCGCAACAGCTTCCGCTGCCGCGTTGGACAAGTCGTCCAAGGGCAGAATAATGACGTGATTGCGCACGCCGACGCGGCCGTTTTCACGGCGATAGCCCCAGAAGGTGGCGTCTTGAGTCAGAAAAGACATGAAATGATTCCTTATTTACCAGCGTTTTGTTTTGATGTTGTGCACATGGGCGTGGTCGCCCACTTTAATATCAGCAACGACCTTGCCGATATCGACGCCATACTTGATCACGGTGGCGCCCGCTGGCATATCCTTCAAGGCAACTTTATGGCCAAGCGGGATATCTGCTTTACAGGGCACAGTAATCGTTCGGTCTTCATCCAAAATCAAAGCAGTCAGTTGTTGACCCGCTTTAACGCCTTCGGTCACAACAACAGCCACGCTGTCGTTAGGGTCATGCAATACGCAGTGAATCATTTGCGCTCCTCTTGGTTATAAAAATGTGAGCCTTTCAGTTTCTTGTCTAGCTCGTTTTGAAAAACTTTATTGTTGTAGAAAACAACGATACCTCATTTGGTTAAAAGGGTTTTCCAGGCCTGCGCCAGCTTAGGGGTCGCGGCCGCGATATGCTGGGATGAGAGAATCGGTTGACCATCAAGTGAGAACACCAGACCACCGGCCTCTTCAATTAGCAGCAGACCTGCGGCCGCGTCCCAGGGGCCCATGGCGCGCTCCCAAAACACATCACACCGACCCGCCGCGAGATAAGCCATCTCGAGCGCCATACTCCCTGAGCGACGCACACCCCCCAGTTGACGCATGACCAATCCAAGTTGATCCAAATAATTGGCCATAAATGACGCCTTCGGCTTGGGAAACACTGTCGTGGCAAGTGCCTCGATAAGTGACTGAGTGTCTGAGACATGAATTAACTGACCGTCTAACTGTGCACCATGCCCTTTCGCGGCTGAAAAAACTTCGCCCCGGCAGGGATCAGCAACGCACGCTGCAATGGGTTGGCCATTGATCACCAGTGCCAAAGAAATACTGTATTGCGGATAGCCATGTATAAAATTCAAGCTGCCATCGATAGGGTCAACAATCCAGACAGCATTCTGAGCAGGCCAATCGCCGCCACCTTCTTCACCAAGAAAATCGTGCGCTGGAAATCGTTCAAGCAAGCGCTGCTTAAAGAAGGCCTCGATTTTCTGATCAAGCTCACTCGACACATCACCAGCGGCTTTAGTGTGAACCGCGCCCACACCACCTCGCCTGCCCGCGCGCAACATTTGCATCGCTTCGCAAGCAAGCTCCACGGCTAGGTCGCGGGCGTCTAACGCCAGATTTTCGTGAAAAGATTGAACAATCATGGGCAGAGAATAAGCTTTGCAGAAGACGCGACACCTTTATCCAGATCCCGAAAAGCCGCTGCACCATCGCTCAGGGATCTGACATCCAGCCAATCAAGGTTACCGAATACGCCTTTATAGATCAATTGCACGGTCGCGCGCAGATCTGCAGTTGTATACGTATAAGTTCCAAGCAATGTGATTTCAGCCAGAGTCAGGCGACGCATGTCGATTTCACTCGCCCAGTCCTGCAAGCCAACGTGCATCACCACACCACCCGCTTTCACGCAGGCCAGCGCCACCACTCGGGTAAGTTTCGACCCTACGGCATCCATCACATAGTCAAAGGCTGCTTCGGATGGGGTTGTCTCTTTCGGGCTATAGGTTTTAACACCAGCATGCTTTTCGAGTTGTTCGCGACGAAGCGGATTGATCTCAGCGACAGTAATGTCGGTACAACCATAATGCTTAAGGAGCAGGGCTGACAGCATGCCGATCGCGCCCCCGCCGAGGATCAGCACTCGACACTCGGGTATTGGTCTGACTAGTGCACGCATGGACAGATTAATGGCGTGGAGTGCCGTGGCAGCCGGCTCAGTCACCGCAGCGTGGATCGCAGACATATCTTGCGGCATTTCGATCAACGACGAAGCTGGGATCGACATCATCTCGGCAAACGCGCCTGGACGGGTCATACCGACCATGCTGCGATTCGAACAGAGATTATTACGACCTTGCACGCAGAAATCGCATACGCCACAGGTAATCAATGGATTGCCTGTCACGCGAGTTCCCTTGCGGTACTGCACGGATGCGCTCTCAAGTATCGTGCCACAGAACTCATGACCGAGCACCAACCCTGGCAGGCGGCGAGGATCATGACCGTGATACGCATGCATATCTGACCCACAGATACCCACCGCATCGATTTTCAAAATCACTTCACCTTGTTCGAGTACTGGATCTGGCAAGATCTGCAACTGAACTTCGTTAGGTTGTGTATAGACTAAAGCGTGCATCGTGATTATCCTTTTTTGCTATTTGGCGGTGAAGCCACCATCGATCATGATGGTTTGACCAGTTATGTAGGCTGAGGCGTCACTGGCAAGAAACACGCTTAAGCCATACAAGTCAGTGAGCGCACCATTGCGACCAATACAAGTTTGCTCGGCATGATGTTGCACCAATTCAGCGTTAGCAAACACTGGCGCAGTCAAGGCTGTGGGGAAAAAACCTGGCCCAATTGCGTTGCAATTAATCCCTCTTGCGGACCACGCTTGAGCGATGGCGCGAGTCAACTGCACGATCCCGCCTTTACCGGCACCATAGGGGGCACTGTTTGGAAACGCCCGATAGCTCTGCAGGCTAGCAATATTAATAATACGCCCCCAGCCACGTTCAGCCATAAGAGGTGCTAATGCTTGCGTTAAAAAAAACGGTGCACTCAAATGCAGATTAATCTGAGCCTGCCAAGTCTTTGCGCTTACATCGTCAAAGGGTTCTCTCTGATTGATACCAGCTGCGTTTACGAGAATATCTACTGGACCGAGTTCGAGAGCGTCGGCTGCCCCGCTTTTAACTAAGTCAATATCCGCCAGGTCACAAGGAACACAGTCCGCGTGAATCCCCAGCAATTTCAATTTTTGTGCGGACTGCTCCAGTGCGTCGATACGACGAGCCATCAGTATGACTCGAGCACCTGCAAGCCCAAGCGCAATCGCCATCGCTTCGCCGATACCTGAGTTGCCACCTGTAACTAGCGCAGTCTTTCCAGTCAGGTCGAAAAGGTGACTTAGCTTCATACTTCTACAGGTGCGCCCAGATCGAACGATTCACCAGGGAAGTATTTCGCCAGACGATCGTCTGCCGTGCGTGCATGGGCTTCCATTCCCTCAAGACGCGAGATTCTCGCTGTGGCTAAGCCAATATCACGTGCAGCAGCACGAGTCATCTTTTGCCAAGTCAACGTCTTCATGAACTTGTGCACTGACAACCCACCTGAATATCGCGCTGCCCCCTTAGTCGGCAGCACATGGTTAGGACCGCTGGCTTTATCACCAAATGCAACAGTCGTCTCTTCTCCTAGAAACAAGGACCCGTAGCAAGTCAATGTATCTAACCACCAATCCAGATCTGCTGCGTGAACTTCAAGATGCTCGGATGCATAACGATCTGAGACCTCTGCAACCTCCTCACGGCTATCGCATACAACGACCTCACCATAGTCGCGCCATGCGCAACCAGCCGCATCACGAGCGGTAGGTGGCAACGCGTCAATCAATACCGGGATACGTGTCAGCACATCACGGGCAAGCTTTTCGCTAGTTGTAAACAGCCACGCTGGCGATTCATGCCCATGCTCAGCCTGGCCAACTAAGTCGCTTGCCACCATGGCAGGATCAGCTGTTTCATCTGCAATAACAGCGACTTCCGACGGCCCCGCAAACACGTCGATACCAACCTTGCCAAACAAACTACGCTTGGCTTCAGCGACAAACTTATTACCTGGCCCAACGATGACGTCAGCGGGCTTGCCGGTAAATAAACCATATGCCATGGTTGCGATAGCTTGAACGCCACCCAAGGTCATAATGACATCAGCACCTGCTTTATCAAATGCATACATCAAATACGGATGCATTGGTCCTCCCCTGAAGGGACCAGAACACGCGATGATGGTTCTGACGCCTGCAGCTTTCGCTGTGGCAACACCCATGTATGCTGAAGCAATATGAGCATATCGCCCCGCAGGCGCATAACAGCCAGCGACGTTTACGGGCAAGACACGTTGACCAGCCGTGACACCAGCATGAAGGCTTGTGCTGAATTCGGACAGAGACTGGCGCTGGGCAACCGCAAAATCATAGACCTGCTTGATCGCAAAATCGATGTCCGCACGCACGCTTTGAGGCACTTTCGCTGCGTTGGCATCAAGCTCTGCCCGGCTGACAATGAAATCACCGTCCCATTGATCCAGTGACTTTGCGTAACGACGCACGGCTTCAACGCCATCTTTCTGGATCGCTTCAAGCATTTCATAGACTACCTTTTGGGCCGTCGCGGTCTCTGTTTCTGGCGTCTTACTGGCTTTCTTCAAATACTGGATGCTCACTGGCATTCTCCAAAGTTAGTGGGCCGTACTCATTTGTTATTAGCAAAATCCCGCAGCTTAGGATCTGCTTCAACAAGTTTTAGATAGTCGCCAGTGACGTACTCTTTGACGTCTGGGACGCTCGCGATTGCGCCGGTTTCTTTCATGAAGCCACCAATATCCGTAAACCAACCGTCCGCAACGGCCGCACCTGATGCACGATCAAACTGTTTGATCTGAGTTGCAAGATCAAATGTTGGACGCGTATCGAACTCTTTGTTCATCATGGCATCACTGATCGTTACACCACCTTTGTTGTAAAAGTCCTTCATCAGGGCAATCGCCTCTGTTCGGTGGCTACCCATCCAGGCCCAGGCATGTAAATAGACTGCTACAAATTTTGCGACAAGCTCCGGGTGTTCTTTAGCGTAGTCACCACGCGCAATCAACGCGCCCGGCACCATTGCGCCGCCTTCTTTACCGCTACACAGCACCTTGGCACCCGCTTTCTCTTCGACTGTGTAGATATTTGGCGCCCACAAGCCAGTCAAGTCAGCGTTGCCCGACGACAATGCCGAGATAATTTCTGATTGACCCATGTTCTTTAACAATACGTCCGTCTTTTTCAGGCCGTATTTTTTCAAACACGACTGGATAGCGTAATCGGCGGTTGAGTTAGCGGTAAGTGTGATCGTTTGGCCACGAAGCGTCGCTACTGGGTCCTTGGCAAACTCTGCCGCCTTAGCCGAGCTTGCTACAAGTGCGTTAGCAGCCGACTCATCATTCGTGATCCCAATCGTTTTGATACCAAAACGTTGATAGCCCAATACCGCAGGCACTGATCCTGTGCCGCCGACATCCCAGGATTTTGCGGCTGCCGAAGCGATTTGCGGTACCCCAGCAGGGAACGTGCTGAACTCGGGTTCCAGGCCCACTTCTTTCCACCAGCCTTTCTCAGTGGCAACGTAAAAAGGCAATGCCCAGTAAAGTGCGGGCTGGTAGCTGACTTTGATAGGAGTCAGAGCTTGAGCCAAGGCGGCCGAGCCAAACAGTGTGGTGATAAACAAGCTAGCAAGAGATTTTTTTAACATGTTGTTTTCCTTTGCAAATCTGTTGAAATATCAATGATCGGTTCCTGCGTGTTCTTCGCGTAACGACTTCCAGATTCTCGTGCGCAGGTGCACGAACGACTCCAGATCCATCACATCTTCAATGCGCGACTGAGCGTCCCATCCCTCTGCTTGACGCACTGTCCTGATGTCAATAATGTCTTTCACACTTCCGGGTCTCGCTGTCATGATGACCACACGATCTGCCAGATATACCGCCTCCTCTACTGCATGCGTGATAAACAGAACAGTTCTAGGGTTCTTGCGTGCAAGCTTAACCAGTTCTTCTTGCATAACAACGCGGGTTTGCGCGTCCAACGCACCAAACGGCTCGTCCATTAACAGCACATCTGGATCGAGTGCATAGGCTCGGGCAATCGCTACTCTTTGCTGCATACCACCAGAAAGCTGATGAGGGTAAGCGGATTCATACCCCCTCAGGTTCATCAATCCGATGTAGTGATTAATGATCTCGTCGCGCTCTTTTTTAGGGATGTTTTTCGCGCGTATACCGAAATCAATGTTGTCATATACAGATTTCCAGGGGAATAGGGCGAACTGCTGAAACACCACTGCACGATCCGGGCCCGGTCCAGTCACCGCCTTACCCGCGACAGTAAGGTGACCAGTAGTCGGAAACTCCAACCCGGCGGCCATCCGCAGGCACGTGGTCTTGCCGCAACCTGACGGACCAACAATCGCGACGAACTCCTTATCCTGAACTTCAAGATCAAAGCCTTCGATCACCGGCACTAACTCGCCATTACGCTTGAATGTCCGACCGATTTGTTTGAATTGAATAGCGCTCATTTTTTTTATTGAGGACGAGTGTGTTTAAGTAACAAGGGTTCAAGCTGACGTATCAAAATATCAATTAATACTCCGACAGCACCAATCGCCAGCATGCCGCTCATTACTATGTCCGTGGCGATTGCGCTCTGCCCTTTTACGATGACATATCCCATACCACTTGATGCAACAATCAACTCCGCTCCAACCAGAGACATCCAGCCCGTCCCCGCGCTGATACGCAGCCCAGCGATGATGCTTGGTATCGCTGCAGGAAACAACACCTCGGTTAAGGTGCGGTAGTGCCCAACCCCCAGCATGCTGGCAGCCTCGAGATAGCGAGTTTCTATTGCTCGGGCGCCTCGATAAGCGTTAATCAAACACGGCGGAAATGCGCCAGCAAAGATAATCAATGTTGGGCCGCCGATTCCTGTGCCAAACCATAAGGCCGCAAACGGAACCCATGCCACGGGTGCAATAAATCTCAATCCGTCAAACAAGGGAGAGACAAGATCATCCAACCAACGAAACCATCCCATCGACAATCCTAGTGGCACTCCCACGAGTGAGGCCAAGCCGAAACCCATGGCGAATCGCTGCAGACTAGACGACATGTGCTGCCATAAGGTGTAGCCGGCAAAAGGATGACTGGCCAGATCAATCAAGCGCAGGATCACAGCATGCGGTAATGGCAGGAATTGATTCGGTACTAATGAAAAGGCACCTGCCAGATACCAGACCCCCAGAAAAGCGCAGGCACCGACAAGCGATAAGCTTTTCATGATGACGCCCGTTCCACAAGCCACGGCATCGCCAGTTTTTCAATTTGGCCGAGTATTGCAGTCGTCACACCTCCACAGATTGCGACAAACACCATCGCTACCAAAATCATGGCGGGGAAAATATCTTGAGCGCCCTGGTTCAGAATGCTCCCAAGACCGTAGAGAGCACCCACTAATTCTGCAGCCACCAAAGTGGTCCAACTCGCTTGTAGTGATAGGCGTAAGCCGGTGAAAACCATGGGCCCGGCCCCCGGCACGAGTACGTCTGTCGCAAGTCTCACTCCCTTTATTCCTAGCATTTTTGATGCCTCAAGGATGGGTTTATCGATATTTCGAACCCCTGTGTAGCTGTTGATAACGGAGGGTACAAATGCCGCCACAAAAATGACCAGCAATTTTGCGGCGTCGCCAAGGCCAAGCCAGACAATCGCCAGGGGTATCCAGGCCAGCGGCGGGATGGGGCGCAGAAGTAAGAAGGCGGGATTGAAAAACGCTTCCGCGCGGCGCGAATGCCCCATCAGCAATCCCAACGGCACACCAACCAAACTAGCGGCGGCAAATCCCAAAAGGACCAACTTCAAGCTGTGCAAAATATGCTGATGCAGTAGCCCGTTGCCGTACCCCATCAAAGCAATTTGTTTAAACGCTTCCCACACTTCATTCGGGGCGGGAAACCGTGCCACTGAAACCCAACCACTCACTACGGTCAACAGCCACCACCCGAGCAGCACGAGCAACACTGACCCCGACCGAATGAAAGTTCGGCGCGATGGATGCATCAGGAGGCGGGCTACTTGAACCATTATCGCGGTGTCTCGTTCGTTCTAATATTTTATGTAAACGCTTGCATTTATTAGATAGGGTTACAGATAAACCTGTCAATCTAACTTTTTAAAAAATCACGATATATAGGGAAATTACCTACAAAACAGCAAGATGATTCATTTTCTGTTTGCAAGCGCTTGCACATTTCAACTGCTTGTCGCATGATTGAGCCCATGCAAAAAACCATACGAATCGAAGATGTCGCCGACTTCGCTGGGGTTTCCACCGCTACTGTTTCGCGCACCCTCTCGCATCCCCATCGAGTGCGAGAAAGCACGCGACAGCTGGTGCAGTCAGCAATAGAAAAACTGGGGTACGTACCCGATGCAACTGGCCGAGCTCTAGCGTCGGGCCGCACCAGGACAGTCGGATGCTTGATCCCGACACTAGATCACGCAATCTTTGCACGCAGCACTCAAGCCCTGCAAACCACCTTGGCGCAAGCGGGTTACCAGCTGCTTGTAGCCAGCCACAATTACGACCTTGCTCACGAGGTTGTACTCGCACAGGCTTTGCAACAGCGTGGTGTAGACGCAATGGTTCTAGTGGGTGCTTTACATCAGCCCATCCTCTGGAAATCGCTCTTAGCGTGGCAGCGCCCCACAATGCTGACATGGGCGTGTGATCCTCGCTTGCCCTCAGTCGGTTTCGACAACCACGCAATCGGAGTGATGGCAGCCACTCACTTGCTTGGTTTGGGTCATAAACGAATCGGCGTGATCTCAGGACACACACAACACAACGACCGCGCGCATGCACGGTTAAAAGGTGTGAGCGAGACGCTCACCGCGGCAGGCATCCGCTTTGAAAATCAAATGATTAGTCAGCAAAATTTGAATATCAGTGGCGGGCGGCTCGGACTGCAGGATCTTTTTAAAGCCGCTGATCCCCCAACTGCTGTGATTTGCGGCAATGATTTGCTCGCGGCAGGGGCGCTACTACAGGCTCAGCGACAGGGATTGATCGTACCAAGCGACATTTCAATTTGTGGGATCGACAATCACGAACTGGCGGGCGAGATGAACCCCGGACTTACGACGGTTAGCTTACCGGCGAATGATCTAGGGCGTATCGCTGCCACACAGATACTAGCCGCATTGGCAGGGGAACCTATCGCCCAACAATCACTGTTGCCCTTTAGCTTGGTGGAGCGAGGCACGACTGCACCACCTACTCACAGGATTAACGCACAGACAAAAAACCTGACACGTGCTAAACGAAGTAGATCTTATTAATTCGCAGCAGATGCCTTGCAATCGTCTGAAACAACTTTGAGGCAGAGAGCCGGCTTAGCTCTTGCCTTTGCTCCGTTGAATGATTACGTTGTAGTTACTTGTAATAACCAGCGCAACTGACGAAAGGCTAACAGATCGCCACCCGAAACAAGCCACCTGGCGAAATCAAACCGACTTCGGATTTAACAACCATCATCGTCATGGCTAAGCCTGCCGTTGCCCGAGACATTGTGCATATCCTCAAAGGCGCCAGTCAAGATGTCACCTATCGCCAAGTGAACGCTGTCGATGAGTTAAATAAAATACCAGCGAACATTCTTGCCCACAGCCGAGTGATTTCCTTTGGCATTCCGGATATTGTCCCGAAACAGCTGCTCGACAGAATTACCTTCGGCATCGTCAACGTTCACCCAGGTCCACCAAGTTTGCCGGGCTGGTCGCCTCACCACTTTGCTCTGTACGAAGAGCTGGAATCCTTTGGCGTGACGGCGTATTTCATGACAGAAAAGGTCGACTCAGGTCCGATTATCGCCGTTGAAGCCTTCAAGATCAGCAAAAGCTGTTCAATGCCAATGTTGTTAGCCAAAATTGCCCAAGCGGTGTGTCAGCTTCTTTGCACACACGCAGACGTTTTAATCAAGAACACCGTTATTAGGCCCCTAACGACTACCTGGGGCGAAAGAAAATTAACTAAGGCCAAATTCAAAGCACTTTGCAGTATTCCGCCAAACATCAAAAAAGCTGAACTACTTAAACGAGTCCGTGCTTTCGGCAGCGGCGATGGGATCAGCCAGGTTCATCTGTGTGTCGATCAAGATCAATACCTCCTGGTTAACGATCAGGATTTCTTCATTGGTGAAGCGATTAAAACCTTGCATGGCATAAGTTTTAAAAGACATGGCTCATAACCCCAAAGTTGGTTAAATTAGTGGCATCTGCATACAAATCATAGGAAATGCCGCCATGCCTGATGTGCCCAGCCCGCCCACAGACAACGACCTAACCTCTGAAGAAAAACAAAAATTACTGCTGAAACAAATCCAGTCGCTCCAAAAATTGCAGACCGCCTTTGAATTGCATCAAAAGAAGCAATTCGAGGAGGCTAGACGTATTTATGAAGAAGTGATCCAACTTGACTCGAAACACTTCGATGCTTTGCAGTTACTCGGCGCTTTATCGAGTCAGATTGGGGATTACGAGAGGGCCATCCAGTGCTTGACGGCAGCAATTGCAATAAATCCGACCTTCGCCGAGGGTTATAGCAACAGGGGTTGTGCCTATCAAAGCTTAAAAAAATACGACGAAGCCTTGCAAGATTTTCAACATGCTATTGCCCTTAAGCCTTTTTACCTCGAGGCCTATTACAACCAGGGTAACTTGCTGCATGAACTCAAGCAATTTGACAACGCCTTGGATAGTTTGAACCAAGTCATCCGGATACAGCCCGGTTATGCGCTTGCTCACTTCAGCCGGGGCAATGTATTTCATGAGACAAAGCAATACCAGCAAGCCCTTGAGTGCTATGAATTGGCCATTACCCATCAGCCGGACTATCCGGAAGCCTATAACAATGCCAGCATGGTGTTGGTCGACCAGCGGCAATGGGAAGCAGCAATCGCCGTGGGATCGAACGCCCTTGCACTCAGGCCCAATTACGACTTTCTGCGCGGTATTCTTCAACATGCGAAGATGAATATCTGTGATTGGGCAGATCATGCTGCAAGCATCAAGGAAATCATTGCGCGTATTGAAGCAGGCCAAAGAACCTGTAGCCCCTTTGGTTTGCTGGGCCTGGTTGACGACCCAGCGCTTCAACTAACGTGTGCCAGCGTCTACACAAAAGCGAAGTTTGCGCAGAATACTGTTTTAGGTGATATCCCAAAACGGAAACGATCGACCAGAATTCGCATCGGCTACTACTCGACTGAGTTTCATAACCACGCTACTGCTTATCTCATTGCAGAATTGTTTGAACTGCACAACAAAGACCAGTTCGAGCTAATTGCCTTTTCACTCGGACCAGATAAACAAGACGAAATGCGTGCGCGCTTGAGCGCCTCGTTTGATCGGTTTATTGATGTATCAAAGCAAAGTGATCTCGAAATCGCAAAGCTCAGCAGGGAGCTTCAGATCGACATCGCGGTTGACCTGAAAGGCTATACCGCAGATCGTCGTACCGGTATTTTTGCCTTCCGCGCAGCACCGATACAGGTCAGCTATCTTGGCTATCCTGGCAGCATGGGTGCAGATTACATTGACTATATTATTGCGGACCGGGTAGTCATCCCTGAGACAGCTAGCCAGTATTACTCGGAGAAGATTGTCTATCTGCCACACAGCTATCAAGTCAACGATCGACAACGGGTAATTGCTAACAAGACCTTCACTCGCGGTGAAATGGGTTTACCCGAGCAAGCATTCGTCTTTTGTTGTTTCAACAAGAACTACAAAATTACGCCAGACATATTCAGTGCCTGGATGCGGATCCTGAAAGCGACCGAAGGCAGCGTTTTATGGCTGTTTCAAGGTGACCCGGTGGCATCTGAAAACCTCAAGAAAGAAGCTCAAACTCAAGGGGTGGCGAACGAACGCCTGATCTTTGCCAACGAAATACCGCTGGCCGAGCATCTCGCCCGCCATCGGCTTGCCGATCTATTTATAGATACGCTTCCATACAACGCTCACACCACAGCGAGCGATGCCTTGTGGGTGGGACTACCAGTACTAACGCTTGCGGGCGCCTCATTTGCAAGCCGAGTCTCGGCAAGTTTGCTTACAGCGGTTGGTATGCCTGAATTGATTACCACGACCCCGGAAGACTATGAGGCAAAGGCAATTGAGCTCTGCCGAGACCCAGCCAAGTTGCGGACACTCAAGCAAAAGCTATCAGACAACAAATTGACCACGCCACTTTTTGATACACCACGCTTCACGAATCAAATTGAATCCGCCTACCAGCAAATGATGTCAAGATACTGGGACGATTTATCCCCAGCAAACATTGCGCTTGAGAAAGACCAGCACTAACCTCAAACCTTGAAGGGACGGTTACCGTGATAAACCCTACCGGAAGTCGTAGCTGGGATTTTTACAAAGACATATCCAGCATTCAATCTATTATCGATGTGACCAATATTGATCGGTACGCTGCTGTGCCGGAAGACTGGTCCATCTTTATCACTGACGTTGTCAGTTCTACAGCTGCCATTAACTCAGGACAATACAAAAGCGTCAATATCGCTGGGGTCGCAACCATTACTGTGATCCAGAATATCTGCGAAGGTCTCGATCTGCCTTTCGTTTTTGGCGGCGACGGTGCTGTGATCCTGGCCCCAGACGAGTTCAGGTCGAGAATTGGCAACGCACTGGTTACTTTGGCTCAGCAAGTAGACAGCCAACTGAAGCTTAAGCTGCGTGTAGGTTGCGTCCCAATGCAGGCGATTCGTGCGCTCGGATCCAACGTGTTAGTCGCCAAATTCGAACCAAGCCCCGATAATAGGCTCGCCATGATCACGGGTGGTGGGATGCAAATAGCAGATCATTTATTAAAGCGAAAAGATAGTCCCTATCTGATCCGAAGTGACGCGCCATTGCCGATTTCATTTCAAGGGCTGGAATGTCGCTGGAATGAAGCTCGGTCAGTCAATGGCCAGATCATGACTTTAATCATTAGCGGGTCTTCAGGTGCCCTCACACCTTATGGCGAAATCATTCGACAGATAAAAGATATTGCACCGCTTTCCCGACCGCTTAGTCACGACAATTTGCCCTTGACATGGCCACCCAAATTCGTCGGGGCAGAAATGAAGCTTAAAGTTAAAAACGTCTTCATCCGCTGGTTACAGGTAACCAAAGCGACCATACTGACGGGGCTGTTCAAGTTAATCGTTCAGGCTCAGAAGGGCAATCGAGCATCTGTCACGGGTAAGTATATTGATCTGATGATCAAAAATACCGACGATATCAAAATAGACGACTATTTACGGATGGTGATTGATGTCAGCGCCACACAGAAGACTGAGATTATTCGCCTCCTGGATCAGCTTGAAGCGGACGGTCAGATCAAATACGGTGTTCACTATTCTGACTCAGCTCTATTTACTTGCCTGGTCTCCTCACTAGACGTGCATACCCATTTTATCGACGGCAACGACGGAGGTTATAGCGTTGCGTCAAAAGACTTAAAGCAGAAAATCGCTAGCTCGGCCACTTCGGTGATTTAATCAACCCTGTGAATTAACGAAATTAATCGAGAAAACATGAACACCGCCAAGCCTCAATCCAAGTTCTCGACTGTTTTTCGCGTAACAAGCGGAAACTTCATTGAAATGTACGACTTCTTTATTTTTGGTTTTTATGCCAGCTACATATCGAAGGCCTTCTTCCCCTCTAACAGCGACTACGCCTCGCTCATGCTAACTTTTGCGACCTTTGGCGCGGGATTTCTCATGCGTCCCCTTGGTGCGCTTCTATTGGGTGGCTACATTGACCGAATCGGGAGACGCAAAGGTCTGGTCCTGACGCTCGGGATCATGGCTGCGGGCACAGCAATGGTAGCTTTCATTCCTGGCTATGCCACGATAGGCATCTTTGCACCTTTGCTTGTTCTGATCGGGCGGTTACTGCAAGGGTTTTCAGCGGGTGTCGAACTCGGCGGCGTCTCTGTCTACCTATCCGAGATAGCTACCCCTGGTCACAAGGGTTTTTATGTCAGTTGGCAATCCGCCAGTCAGCAAGTGGCAATTATCTTTTCTGCTGCACTAGGGTATGTTTTGAACGAACAATATAGTCCAGCGACCATGGCAGAATGGGGATGGCGCATTCCTTTCTTTATCGGCTGCTTGATCATCCCGGTTGTTTTTCAAATTCGCCGCTCACTGGAAGAAACTCCTGCTTTTCTGGCCAAGAAAGAGCATCCAAGTTTCAAACAAATAATTCAGGCGTTAGTGACAAACTGGCCACTGATCGTGTGCGGCATGATGCTGATCGTCATGACAACAGTATCGTTTTACCTCATCACGGTATACACGCCCACGTACGGTAAGAATGTCTTAAAACTCTCAATTATTGACAGCTTGCTGGTGACGTTATTTGTCGGGGTTTCAAACTTCATCTGGTTACCCGTCATGGGAGCTTTGTCAGACAAAGTAGGACGATGGCCCATTATGGCTTTGTTCTCAGGCCTGACCTTGATAACCGCTTATCCTGCTTTGAATTGGCTGGTTGCCAACCCCACCTTCGAGCATATGGTAATTATTGAGCTGTGGCTGTCTTTCCTTTATGGCAGTTACAACGGCGCAACGGTGGTGGCCTTGACTGAAATCATTCCTGTCCACATTAGAACGACCGGATTTTCATTGGCCTATAGTTTAGCTACTGCATTATTTGGTGGCTTTACACCCTTTGTTGCGACCTGGCTAATCCAGAGCACCGGAGACAAAGCTTCACCTGGTTATTGGCTAAGTCTGGCTGGCGGGTTGGGCTTGTTAGCCACGGGCCTGATTTATAGAGGCGTAGTAAAAGCCAAATAGGACACGGGTGAGCACGGCCATACTTGACAGGAGCCGAGACCTCACCTAAGGTCTGCCTCAAACAACTGTGTTTATTCACAAAAAAATTCAGGCAGACAAAATGAAAACAGTGACAACCTCAATCATCTGGCGACTTTTAGCTTCGTTGATTTTTCTTGGTGCAAACGTCAATGTACTAGCAGGCACATTTCCAGATCAACCGATCAGGATTGTGGTCCCTTTCTCGCCAGGCGGCGGTACAGATTTCGTTTCGCGTTTGGTTGGCACCAAACTGGCCGAACTAACTGGCTGGCAGGTGATTATTGAAAACCGTCCCGGTGCAGGTGGCAATCTGGCATTGGATGCGGTCGCTCGGGCACCTGCTGACGGTTACATGCTGGTCATGGCTCAACCGGACAACGCCAGCCTGGGCCCTTGGTTGTATTCAAGCGTCAGCTACGACACGGTAAAAAGCTTTACCCCTGTTATCCAGGTGTCGACCACCCCCGAGGCGATCGCCAGTTCAGCCAAGTCTTCAATCAAAACGCCAGAGGATCTTGTCGCAAAAGGGAAATCATCCCAGGGATTGAAGTGGTCAACTGCGGGAGCCGGCACCATGGGGCACCTGATTGGTGAAGACTTTAAAACCCGGACACAAATCAGCTTGCTTCAGGTGCCTTACAAGGGCGCGTCACCGGCCTTGACTGACGTCATGGGCGGGAATGTCGACGTTTATATTGGCACACTCGCCTCAACGGTCGCGCTGGTTGAAAGCGGGCGGCTTAATCTGGTCGCGGTTGCGACTGCCAAACGTTCACCACGCTATCCCAATGTTAAAACGTTAGATGAAACTGTGGCAAAAGGCGTAGACTTCGGCGTCTGGATGGGCTTATTAGCCCCCGCTGGTACGCCACCTGACGTCGTTGCACTGTTGAACAAAGAGATTAACCGTGTGTTGCTCTTACCCGACGTCATCTCGAAAATGGCAGAGACTGGCGTGGAGCCTGTCGGGGGATCATCGACCGACTTCGCAGCCTTCGTTAAAAAAGATTACGAACGCTGGGGGGCCTTGGCAAAAACCTCAGGTGTCAAGCTCGACTGAGGCTCCTGATCAATCTGGTTAGCTGTCAATCATCGATGCGATCGTGTGATTGCATCGAGCAGCACCTTATTGAACATCACGGGATCCTCGATTTGAGGCGCATGGCCAAAACCCGGAAAATCGATCAATGCCCCGTTGGGAATCAGCTTGATCACCTGTTTGCCCAACTCGTTGTAATGACCCAGCTTAGCCTTGATCTCAGGGGTAGCGATATCGCTACCAATCGCTGTCGTATCCTTATCACCCAGCATCAAAGTCGTGGGCACTGTCAACTTTGAGAATTCATACACAACAGGCTGCGTGAAAATCATGTCGTAAATCAGGGCAGAGTTCAAGGCAACTAGCTTGTGCCCGGGACCACGATTCAAACCAGCCAGCATATCGACCCACTTTTCATATTCGGGCTTCCAGCGACCAACGTAATAGACGTTTTTCTCATAGTCTCTAATACCTTGCGCTGAGACTTTCATCTCGCGTTCAACCCACTGGTCGACCGTGCGGCTGGGGACACCGAGCGCTTTCCAGTCCTCAAGCCCGATGGGATTCACCATCAGCAGTTGCTCTGTCTCTTTTGGATACATCAACGCAAACCGCGTCGCCAGCATACCTCCGGTCGAGTGGCCCAGCAGGATCACACGTGAGGCCTCAATGCTCTGTAAGAGCGCGAGAGTATTGGTCGCCAACTGCTGAAAACTGTATTGGTAGTGTGCCGGCTTCGTTGACGCACAGAAACCAATCTGATCTGGCACGATAACGCGATAGCCATTGTGCGTTAACGCTGCAATAGTGGTCTCCCAGGTTGCACCGCAGAAATTCTTGCCATGCATCAGAACCACAGTGTGTCCGTTAGGTTTACCCTCTGGACTCACATCCATGTAGGCCATCTGCATTTGCTGGCCCTGCGAGACAAAGCGATAGTGCATCAACGGATAAGGATATTGAAAACCTTGCAGTTCGACGCCATAGCTTTTCTCTTCGGCCATCGTCTGACCACTGGCCAAGCACCAGGAAAAGAGCACCCCTATCAAGGATCTAGCGATCAGCGTGCGCATTAGAAAGACTCCATTTAATTGATACCTTTTACCTTGATGCCTATACCCAACCTGGCAATTTCTCGTATAGTTGATTTCCGGTCGCGGCGTTGTACGAGAATTATCACATTGAAAAGAGCTTAACAGGGGTCATTACCATGCCGTTCTACGAAAAAGGCGCAGTCCGCATCCATTACGAAGAAGAGGGCTCTGGACCACCGCTTCTCATCATCCCAGGTGGCGGTCTCGATTCCTCTCGCGCTTTCTTTTCTACGCTTTCGCCATTCGATCCGATGCAAGAATTCAAAGATAGTTATCGCTGTATCACTATGGATCTCCGTACCGCCAACAGTGGCAAGTCAAGCGGCCCCCTGGAAATCGATCGTCCGTGGGATTCATTTACCGATGACCAACTAGGTTTGATGGATCATCTCGGCATCGACAAGTTCTTGATCATGGGTTTTTGTATTGGTGGTCCCTTCATCTGGAACCTGCTCAAGCGTTCGCCCGAACGGGTCATTGCTGCAGTAACCGCGCAACCCAGTGGCTGGCGTCACGAAAAGCCCCGCTTGGGCTACGAGAGCAACATGGCAAAGTGGGGGCCGACCATTTGTGCGCAACGACCAGAATTAAACATGACCATGGTTGAAGCGTTTCTGAACAATATGTATCTCAAGCGCGGGGATTTCGTCTACACCGTCGATCGGGACACCGTACGCAACTGCCAGACACCGGTGTTTGTCATGCCAGATGATAGCCCGCCCCACCCATACGATATCGCAATGGAAGTCGTCAGCTTGGCGCCCAAGTCAAAGGTCAGCATTTATCCGTGGAAGACATCCCCCGAACTGATCCCTGTTGCCGTTGCGCAAGCCCGCGAATTTTTAGACCGTCATAGACCCGTAGCATAGAGACAAGCACAGCATGGAAATCAGGGACGCCCTAGCATCAGATGCCGCAAGCATCATGGAAATCTATAACGACGCAGTCGTAAACACCACCGCCATCTGGAACGACATCACCGTCGACACCCCCAATCGCGTCAGCTGGATGGCTGATCGCAACAAGCTCGGCTATCCCGTGCTGGTCGTTGTCAACGAGCACAATCAAGTACTGGGCTATGCGAGCTTTGGCGACTGGCGCCCTCATGACGGCTATAAATACACAGTCGAGCATTCGGTGTACGTGCACAAAGAGGCTCGTGGTCTGGGCCTGGGTATGCGGTTGATGCATGCCTTGATCGAAAGGGCGCAAAAAATTGGCAAGCACGTGATGGTGGCAGCAATTGAGGCTGGCAATCAGCCCTCAATCGAACTTCACAAAAAACTGGGATTTGTTGAAGTGGGCCTCATGCCTGAAGTCGGCACCAAGTTTGGCAGATGGCTTGACTTAGCTTTCTTGCAACTCAAGCTGAGCGAAGGGCCACCAGCTCATTGACATCGCTTCGTGGCGATCCTGAAATTGTTCTAAATTGAATGTGGTCACCTTTTCAGCCAATCCAGAATGAGCTGATTAACTTTTTCAGGTTGTTCCCGGTGCAAAAAATGGCCCGCTTGGTCTATCAGCTGAAAATCATAGTCGCCGGTGAAATAACGCCCTTGGTCCTGCATTAACTCAGCGCGCAAATCATCCGCGCCGCACAATGCCAGTGTCGGCACGCTGATGGGTCTGGCCATCAAGTCTCGTAAACCCGCTAGCGACGGATCTGCCTTACTGAGATCAAACATGGCGCGGTAATAGCCCAGCGTTGCAATCAGAACGCCTGGTTGCTTGAGTGTGCTCTTGATATCTCGGATATGAGCGTCATCGTTATGTCCGGGTGTTGTCCAGTAAGACCAGAGATAATCAATGAAAGCCATATCGTTTTCCAGCAGTGCTTTTTCAGGCAAATCTGGTAGTTGAAAAAACCACCAGTGAAATGAACGATGAATGTGCTTGGGGTCGGTCAGACTTTTCGTGACCTGCCCCGGGTGCGGCACAGCCATCAAAATGGCTCGTGCAACAAGTTCAGGGTGCGCCGCCAGGACAGCGTATCCAATGATGGCACCCCAGTCTTGTCCAACCAGATAGACTGGCTTGTTTTGCCCGAGCTGCTTGATCAAGGCAACGATATCCGCCGTGTGCGTGGCTTTGTCATAAAACCCATGGGCAGGAACTTCTGTTGGCGGGTAGCCTCGCAGATAAGGCGTAATCACCCGGTAGCCTTGCGCTACCAAAGCAGGGATTTGATGGCTCCAGGTCGTGGCGATGTCAGGAAAACCATGCAACAGCATTACAGTGGGCGCCGTAGCCTCACCATGCTCATGGTAGGCAAATTTCACACCATTGGCCTCTACATATTTTATTGTCATGGTTTATCTCTCTCCTTTTGCATCGCACCGTTTAATTGAAGCTTTTTAGTTGCTACTTTAGCAGGCCTTACTTTAGTAAGGCTCGGATGTAGAATCTGTAGCACGCCCTGCATACATGGATCAAAAAATCCAATAACCGGAGACTTCGCCATGAGTTTGACCTTAGAAGAATTTGCCTCACAATGCCGCTCGACCCTCAAGGCTCAGCCGGGCTCCCAGGGTGTTACGGAAGTCGCCAAACTGCTCTCGGGCGCCCTGAAAGACGCACAATTCGTCGATAGCTGCGTCAGCCTCGACACGCCAGAGCGCCAAGTGATTTATCAAGATCCAGAGCTCGGTTTCTGTATCGTCGCCCACAACTACGACGGCGCAAAGACGGCACCGCCACACGACCATGAAAGTACTTGGGCCATTTACGGACAAGCCCGCGGTGAAACAGAAATGTTTGATTACGAAATCGTCGAATCGGCCACGATGGACAGGCCTGGCAAAGCAAAAAAGACACGGTCTTACGCATTGACACCAGGTATCGCGCACGCCTATCAAGTTGGTGATTTACACTCGCCCAAACGAAACGGCCCTACCCAACTCATTCGCATCGAAGGCAAAAACTTGGCTGGTGTTAAGCGCATGGCTTACGACATCATTGAATGAGTAATGCTCGAACGGCCCGACTTGAGGCCATGCTCTCCGGGCCAATTTTAGTAACCCTGATCGGCCTTGCGTGGCCGAACGTGCTGATGATGGTGGCACAAGCCAGTACGGGTCTCGTTGAGACCTGGTTTATCTCTCATCTGGGTGTTAGCGCGTTAGCAGGCGCAGCAGTCGTGTTGCCCATCATCATGTTGATGCAGACCATGTCTCAGGGAGCAATGGGCGGCGGGATTTCTTCGGCTATCGCGCGGGCACTTGGTGCGAAGGATAACGAACTCGCCAACCGCCTGGTTTTACATGCTGTCGTGCTCAACGCGGGCTTAGGTGTGATTTGTGCCAGCCTGCTGTTGCTGTTTCGGCAACCGCTCTTCAAGCTGATGGGCGTTACCGGTGATGCGCTTGATGCTGCTATGGCTTACTCGGGCGTTGCCTTCACAGCACTAATTTTGATGTGGATCATGAATGCCTTGGCGAGCGCCATCCGCGGCTCCGGCAATATGTTTGTACCCGCAGCTGTCAACTTGGTGGGCGCTTTGTTATTGGTACCTATTTCACCTTGTTTGATCTTTGGTCTTGGTCCTTTTCCCGCGCTTGGTATCGCTGGCGCAGGATGGGCTTTCGTTCTTTATTACACAGCAGGCACATCAATCTTTCTTTGGTACTGCCTGTCGGGCCGCAACTTGGCGCGATTGCAACGCTGCCCACTGAAGTGGGCGCCGATACGCAACATTCTGATCGTGGGTGGGTTTGCCATGATCAACCCCTTGTTAACCAACGGACTGATTGCCTCAACGACTGCCCTGGTGGGTTCGTTCGCGGGGACAGCCGCGCTGGCGGGCTACGGCATCGCGGCACGACTTGAGTACTTTATCTTCCCGGTTGCCTTCGGGATTGGCGCACCACTGGTCGCCATGGTTGCGTCCAACCTTGGGGCTAAACAACCCGAAAGAGCACTGAAGATCGCTCTAACAGGCGCTGCGCTGGCGTTCACCTTGGCTGAAGTGGTTGGCCTTTTGGCAGCCCTCTGGCCTGAAGCCTGGATGAGCCTCTTTGGCGCTGAACCCCAAATGCTAAAGGCAGGTGCGTCTTTTCTGCGGATTGTCGGACCATTCTTTGGTTTCTTCTCAATGGGGTTCGCGCTTTATTTCGCGTCGCAAGGCGCGCAGCGGCTCTTTTGGCCATTGACCGCAGGGATCCTGAGACTGTTTATCGCTTCTGTGATCGGCTGGTTCGTTTTCCAGTGGACGCACTCACTGCAATGGTTTTTTGCCGTGAGCGCCTTTGCCATGTGTGCTTATGGCACCATCGTCGCTACTGCGGTCTATCGCCGGACCTGGTTCAGGCAAACCTGGCTTAGCCGTCCTGGAGCGCAATGACGCGGATACAAGCGCTACTGGCGATTCATATGGTCGCCTTTTGTTTTGGCATGACCGGCGTACTTGGGGAACTGATCCAGGCCGATGCCCTTACGATCACTTGGGCTCGAGCTTTATTTGCGGTGATATTTCTGTCAATCGCCAGCCCCGTGATGTTGCGGCAAAACACGCTGACGCTGCATGGATTAGAAAACAAATGGCAGGCCGTCCTGCTCTCTGGTGTCTTTCTGACAGCCCACTGGGGGACATTTTTTCAGTCGGTCAAAGTAGGCGGCATCGCGGTGGCAACACTTGGTTTTGCAAGCTTTCCCGCTTTTATTAGTTTGATCGAACGCTTCGTATTAAAAGAGCAGGTCAAACGAGACGAATGGATTCGACTGTGCCTTGTCACAACCGGACTCATTCTGGTCACCCCATCATTTACGCTGGCCAACCGGGCAACAGAAGGTCTGGTTTGGGGACTCGGGTCTGGTGCAACGTTTGCGGTCCTCGCTGTGATCAATCGCCATTCGTTAAGTGGCGTTAACGCGTTTAAGGTAGCCGCTTGGCAGAATGCGATTGTGTTTCTGCTTCTAAGCGCCTGGGCCATCCCACAGGTCAAGGAAATAAGCCTCACTAGCTGGGGTTGGCTTCTGGTGCTCGGACTGGTCTGCACTGGGCTAGCTCATCTACTTTTTATTTTGAGTCTACGGATTCTTCACGCGCGGACAGCTGGCTTGATAGTGTCGCTCGAACCTGTCTATGCAATCGGGTTCGCCTGGGTGTTGTTCAATCAAACTCCTTCGCCAAGAACACTGCTTGGCGGACTGCTAGTGATTGGCGCCATACTAAGCGCAAGTGTTTCTGTGCAAAAACAAGCGGCTTAGCGCAAGAATCGGGTTTTATTTTTTTATTGCTCTGTCTATGCTTGTTTATCGCAAACCAAAGTTTGACCCATCGCTATGACAGACCTCAATCAGCCCTATCAGCAGTACCAGATCGTCGAAAAAGCCATCAACTTCATCAAGCAACATGTGGATGAGCAGCCCTCTCTTGCAGAGATTGCTCAAGCGGTCGATTTAAGTGAATTTCATTTGCAGCGGGTATTTACTGCCTGGGCGGGGATTTCTCCGAAGAAATTTTTGCAATACCTAACAAAAGAACAGGCACTCGCCAATTTGCAATCGTCCAAAAACATACTGACCGCCGCTTGGGATAGCGGCTTGTCGGGTACTGGGCGCTTGCACGATCTAATGATCATGGCGGTTGCCATGACGCCCGGTGAAATCAAGGCGCTCGGTAAAGACGTTTTAATCGAGTACGGCTTTATCGAATGCCGTTTCGGGCTTGCATTAATTGCCTGGACAGCCCGTGGCATATGCCATCTAGCATTTAATGAAGATAAAGAAGTAGCGCTGGCAGAGCTTGTGGACCTCTGGCCAAGAGCCACACTAAACCTCAACACCGAGCAAGCCGTTACTTACGGCCGGTCAATCTTTGAGCCCTCTGCTGAAAAAAGGGAAATAAAACTAGTGTTAAAAGGCACAAACTTTCAACTCAAAGTTTGGGAGGCCTTGATCAAGGCGCCGACAGCAAGTGTCGTCTCATATAGCGATCTCGCTCTGGCGATCGGGCAACCCAAGGCCCAGCGGGCAGTCGGCAGCGCAGTAGCCAGAAACACCCTCGCCTATTTAATCCCCTGTCATCGCGTAATCCGGGAGTCGGGTGAATTTGGTAACTACCGTTGGGGGATAGACAAGAAGGCGGCATTACTGGCGTGGGAAACTGCTCAGGCTAGTATTGAAACTGGCGTCCCGTTGTAAAGTACAGCGATCACCCGAATTCTGAGGATAAAAATGAAACATTTTGCGCTTACCACAGCTCTGAGCAATGCCTTGTTCAGTCTGGTATTGCTAGCACCCCTCGCGCACAGCGAAGAAATTCAAGTCGTGAGTTCGGGGGGATTTGCAGCAGCCTACAAGCAGCTGGCAGCGGATTTCGAAAAAGAAACTCACCATAAGCTGGTATCTGGCTGGGGTCCTTCAATGGGCACCACAAAAAATGCGATCCCGTTGCGGCTTGAGCGCGGCGAAACCATTGACGTCGTCATTATGGTCGGTGGATCGCTTGACGAGTTAATGAGTCAAGGCAAACTCCTGGCAGGTAGCAAAGCAGTTCTCGCCAATTCACCAATCGCTTGCGCGGTTAAAAAAGGAGCGCCAAAGCCGGATATCAGTACAGTGCAAAAATTACGGGCTGCTTTTTTGAACGCTAAAACGATTGCTTATTCAGATAGCGCCAGCGGCGAATACATCAAAAAAGAGCTGATGGACAAACTCGGCATCGCAGAACAAATGAAAGCAAAAGCGCGCCAGATACCGGCTACGCCTGTGGGCGAGATTGTTGCCCAAGGCGAGGCTGAACTCGGATGTCAACAGCGCAGCGAATTAATGGCCGTGGGCGCCGGGATTGACATCATTGGTCTACTGCCCGATGAAGTACAACTCGTCACACCCTTCTCAGCCGCTGTCGTCGCCAACAGCAAAGTGCCCGCTCAGGCCAAAGCACTGGTGGATTTTCTAGCTTCACCCAAGAACGCAAAAACCATTCGAGCTACCGGGCTTGAGCCAATGCACGCGGAGTAGACCAATGATTAAAACCGGTGTTATTGCCAGGCGAAACTGTCCATTGACAGAAAACCGTAAGTGACGCCACCTTCAATCACTGAAAATGTATCCTGATGATTTCGTGCACCCATGGCAACTAGTAATGGTAAAAAATGATCGTCACTCGGGTGTGCGCGCGTCGCATGAGGAGCCGTCTCTCGATAGGCAAGCATACGATCATCGTCATGCTGCACCAAGGTGTCTTTGACCCAGTCAACAAACTCGGTGACATATGGCTGCGCGGCACTCAGGCCGAGGCGAAATTCACCGAGGTTATGCGTCAAAGACCCTGACGCCAGGATTATCACCCCTTGGTCTCGCAATGGCGCCAGCAGTTGCCCCATCTGATAGGCGCCAGCGACATCTAGCCCAAGCGGCATCGAGACCTGAAACACCGGCAAACTTGCATCCGGCACCAGATACATCAGGGGAACCCACGCACCATGATCGAGACCGCGGTCACCGTTGGGTCTCGCCATGACCCCTCCATCACGCAATAACTGGATTGCTTGTTCGGCGAAATCGGGCGAACCCTTAGCCGGATACTGAAGCTCATATAGCGGTTTCGGAAACCCATAAAAGTCATGAATGGTCGCAAGCGTCCGACCCGTGGTCACTTCGATCTGAGCGGTCTCCCAATGGGGCGAAACGATCAGGACAGCTTTCGCACCTTTGAGGTGTTGACCAAATTCTGCCAGCTTGGGTCCCGCCACACCGGGCTCCAGTGCGAAAGTTGGAGCCCCATGAGAGACGAAGAGGACAGGCGCTTTGTTCATGGTTTCAACTCATTCAGATCAAAAATGGGATAGACTTTTTTACAAACTCAGTTACAGTGAAATATATAGAGACGATACACCCATGTTCAAGTTACCGAGTTTTATTTTTGCTGCCGTGATGGGCTTATGGATGTCGATCACCGTCACACTCGCCATCACGGTATATAGAATTGGTTTTTCCGCTGGCTGGCACTGGTCCTGGTTTGATGCTTGGCTCATTACGTACCCGTTAGCCGTGCTCTGCATCATGATTTATCGACCGTCCGCAATGAAACTTACCAACTATCTGGTCGAGAAACTCAGCCGAAGAACTTAATTGCAACAGATTCAAAAAATTACACCAAAAACAATCATAGAGACATCATCGCAATGACTGAAAGATATCCCTTTCCCGATCTCAACACGCTGCCCCAGGACTTAAAAGACCGGATTCTTGAAACACAAGAGAAATCGGGTTTTGTGCCTAATGTGTTTTTGATGCTAGCGCGCCGACCTGCTGAGTTCAGGGCTTTCTTTGCGTATCACGACGCCCTAATGGTCAAAGACACAGGTTCACTGACCAAAGGTGACCGGGAGATGATCATCACGACAACAAGCGCCGCCAATCAGTGCTTGTATTGCGTGGTTGCTCACGGAGCACTCTTAAGGATTTATGAGAAAAAGCCCCTGGTGGCGGATCAAGTTGCGGTCAATTACTTGAAGGCTGACATCACGCCCCGTCAAAAAGCGATGCTTGCTTTTGCGCTTAAAGTTTGCCTAAGAGCCAACGAAGTCGTTGATAGCGACTTCGCCGCACTGCATGAACATGGCTTTGACGACGAAGATGTCTGGGATATCGCCACCATCACGGCATTTTTCGGGATGTCTAACCGCATCGCTAATTTCAGCAATATGATGCCCAATCCAGAGTTTTATTTATTGGGGCGCGTGCCCCGTGAGCCCAAAAAATAACTATTATTGATAATATTTACAAAAAAGGAGATCAACATGTCAGCACGTCATCTAAAAATAGCAGAGCAACCAGACCCAGTGTGGCAGACAAAAGTCCATCTTGCCGCGGCTTTACGCTTGGCGGTTCGTGATCAGCTTGAAGAAGGCATTGACAACCATTTCACGGTGATGGTTCCTGGTTATACCGATCGCTTCATGATTTTGCCTTTTGGCTACCACTGGTCCGAAGCACGTGCGAGCGACATCCAGATTTTTAACGAGCAAGGTGAAGTGCTTGAGGGCGAGGGCAAAATCGAACGCTCGGCACTCTGCATTCATGCCCCTGTTCACCGCATCACCGGCGCCAAGGTCGTGCTGCACACACACCAGACCTGGGCACTGGCTTTAAATATGCTCAAAGACAACCGGATTTTGCCAGCCAGCCAGACTGCTGCATTCTTTACTGGCATCACCGCCTACGACGACGTCTACACTGGCCTTGCAGACACTATGAGTGAAGGCGAAAGATTGTGCGCGCAGGTTGGTGATAAAAAAGTATTGTTCATGAAAAACCATGGTGTCATGGTTGTTGGCGATACCGTTGCCGAGGCTTACAAGCGCCTTTATAAGCTTGAGCGAGTCTGTCGCGCACAAGTTCTAGCCATGAGCACGGGCAAAGAAATTGAAGTGCTGTCGGACGAGATCGTTCATACAGTAAACAACCCAGCTCCTGGCAATAGTCATTCAAATGAAGAGCGCACTGAGCTCTTCTTTGCCGCCATGATGAGGGTGCTTGACCGCGAGTCGCCCGGCTACGCTGATTAATTATCCCGAATAGGCTGATCGACGGGGAGGAGTTCCGATTGAGGGACAAATCCTCCGATCAGCATGCCAGCCACACTAGCGAGCAAGCCTGCTAACTGCGGGGGCATGGCGGCATCAGCTGCCGTCATTTCACAAATAATCCAGACAATCAATCCACCCAGCACTGAAAGCAGGCCGGATAAGGAATTGGCTCGCTTCCAGTAAACGCCAAAAGCCAGCGGCACAAAAGCAGCAACCAGCGTAATTTTGTAGGCACTCTCAACCATTTTGAAAATAGATAGCTGGGAGTTGATCGCAAAGAAGGTGACCACAACGGTGAAACATAAAACCGTGATCCGCATCATTCTGAGCAAATGCCGGTCACTCAAATTCTTGAATAAACCCTTGAGAATATTCTCTGAAAATGTCACTGAAGGTGCCAGAAGCGTGGCGCTCGCACAACTCTTGATCGCCGAGAGCAAAGCACCAAAAAACATAATCTGCGCGAACAAAGGCGCATGATCCAGCACCAGACGCGGCAGGATCAATTGTGAGTCGGTATCGATGTAGCGCTTGACCAGATCAGGGTCAATCAGCGTAGCTGAGTAAGCTAAAAACAAAGGCACAAAAGCAAAGATGAAATACATCACCCCGCCTAGTACGGCAGCCTGCACCGCAATATTGACGTTCTTTGAAGAAGTGATTCGTTGAAACACATCCTGCTGGGGGATTGAGCCCAGCATCATCGTAAACAGAGCCGCAATAAAACCGAGCACGGATACCCAATCCATATGCGGCCAGAAATTGAACTTACCGGCCTGAGAAGCATGTGTGATGACGGCTGCGACACCCCCGGCCGATTGAGAAAACTCACCACCGATGTAGAGCATACCGATGACGATAATTATCATCTGGATGAAATCGGTGATGGCTACCGACAACATCCCGCCAAACAAGGTATAGACCAGGACACTGCCCGCACCGATCAGCATCCCGGTGTCTTGCGACACAGCATCCTCCGAGACCACATTGAACACAAGACCTAGAGCCTTGATCTGGGCCGCAACCCAGCCGAGATAAGAAGCCACAATACACAGGGTGATGAGAATCTCGACAATGCGACCATAGCGCTCGCGAAAATAATCGCCGATCGTCAGCATCTTGCGGTTGTATAAGTGGCGCGCAAAAAATACGCCGACCAGAATCAGGCATAAAGATGAGCCAAAGGGATCAGCAACGATGCCGCTCAGGCCTTCTTTAAGAAAGGTTGCTGGTATGCCAAGCACCGTCTCGGACCCGAACCAGGTAGCGAAGACAGTAGCCGTCACGATGGGCAAAGGCAGTTTGTGCCCAGCAGCGGCGAAATCGGCAGTGTTCTTGACACCCATGGCCGCAACAAGGCCGATGCCGACAGAAACCACCCAATACGCGATAACGAACCAGAGAAGCATCTCTCACCCCAATGTTGGCCAGGACTCTGATGGAATTTTGCTGGGGATTATACGGGGTGAGGGACTGGCGTTCTTAACCCAGAAAATCTCGCTTACCGATGTCGACACCATTCTGGCGTAACAAGTTATAGGCGGTGGTGATGTGGAAGAACACGTTTGGCAATACCCATTCGAGCAAGTAAGCCTGGCCGGTGAACTCAAACTGGTTGTCACGGATAGCAAACTTGATTTCACGAGCCTCACAGCCGTCAATCTGATCGGCCCGGATTGAGTCGATGAACTCGATTGTTTTAGCAATGCGTGCTTGCAACTGAGGGAGGGTTGTCTCATCGTCGTCGAACTTTGGTGGCTCGATACCAGCCAGACGCGCCAAACCGCCTTTAGACATATCAGTCGCGATCTGGATTTGCTTACCCAAGGCAAACATATCTGCGATTAGTCGCGATTGCACCAAATTAACGCCATCAAAGCCTTTCGCTTGCGCGAACGCCTCGCCCTTACCAAGGATAGCCGACAGATTCGTCAACATTTTCTTGATCAGGGGTACAGATGCTTGGTACATTGAAATCGGCATATGAGTCTCACTAAAGCTAAAACGTTAAAAACAAAATCGTCAACGTGACGCCACCATAGTAGTGCAAAGAGAACATGCAACCATCCAGCGATTCAGTTAGTGCAGTTCCTTCGCCTGTCTCGCGTCGACAGCATCGATATTACGACCTGCTGGTTGCTGCCTTTGTGACAGTGCTGCTTTGCTCGAACATTATCGGGGCAAGCAAAGCCGCCCAGATAGAGCTACCTTTTTTCGGCACGGTCGTGTTTGGGGCGGGGGTTTTGTTTTTCCCGATTTCTTATCTGTTTGGCGACATCATGACCGAAGTCTATGGGTATGCCCATGATCGCCGGGCAGTCTGGTGCGGGTTTGCCGCACTTGTTTTCGCCGCCATCATGTCCTTCATCGTCCTGAATCTGCACCCCGCACCCGGTGAATACAGCGCCCATTTACAAGAAGGCCTGGAAACCGTCTATGGCAACACTTGGCGCATCGTCGCGGGATCCATCATTGCCTTCTGGTCAGGCAGTCTGGTGAATAGCTTTGTTTTAGCCAAAATGAAGATTGCCTCGTCTGGGCGTCACCTCTGGTTTCGTACGATCGGCTCGACGGCCGTTGGTGAGTTGGTTGACTCGAGCTTCTTTTATTTTCTGGCTTTCTACGGAATCTGGCCGACCGAGCTCGTGCTCAAAGTTGCAGTCACCCAGTATTTTCTGAAAACCGGCTGGGAGGTCATCGCGACCCCCCTTACCTATGTCGTCGTTAATTTTCTCAAACGCAAAGAGCACGAAGACTATTACGACCGCGACACCAATTTCAATCCTTTTAAAGTCAAGGTTTAGAAATCTCTTCGATTAAGCGCGTCGTAATGTAGAGTCGTGGTTCGATAGACGGGATCAGGATGTATTCGGCGTTGTCACTATGTGCGCCGAAGCCTTGCGGCCCAAAGCTCTCTAATACTGCACCTTTAGCCTGCAGCGATGCAAAAGCCGCATCAGTACCACCCCCAGTCGCCTTTTCAATCACGGTTAACGGCCATTTGATCTCGGCTGCAACCTGTTGAGCCTGTTTGGCCACTGCTCTGGCAGCATCAGTTGGATTGAGCGGCGGGCGAGTCCTCGTAAAGTCTAAAGAAACCTCTGTGTCAGGAATCAACTTGTTCTTGATTCGTTCTCTGAGTGTTGCTTCAAGATTATCAAAATCGACTGTCCTTTCGGCGCGGGCGTCACCCGTTGCAGTCGCCTCAGAGGGGATCATGTTCGCGACGCTGCCCGCCTTACCCAAGGTCCAGTTAAACTTCAAGCCCTTGGACGGATCCGAAAGATCACGAGTCTGCAGCAGCTGGTTCGACAGCTCGTAAAGTGCATTGCGACCAAAGTCCGGATTTGCGCCCGAATGTGAGGCGCGGCCTTTTACTTTCATAAAAACGCGCGCGATGCTTGAGGTGGCCAAGCGGACGTAGTCTGCTTTCGTGCCACTACCCTCAAAGGACAACACCACGTCGTTTTCACGGCCCAGCGCTGTGAAGTAATCCCGTGAAGCGAATGAGCCAATCTCTTCGTCCCCGTTAAAAAAGACGGTCAACTGACCGAAGCCATCGATCTTGAGCGTTTTCACTATTTCAAGTGTGTGCAACACCATGGCTACACCACCCTTATCGTCGGCGATGCCTAAACCAAATGCCTTGTCACCCTCGATGCGAAAAGGCTGTTTAGCCAGATCGCCTCGCTGGTAAACCGTGTCCATATGAGCAATCAAGGCAATATGCTTCGTCCCCTTGCCTTTTAACGTTGCTCGAACCATTGAGCCCGCCTTGCTGTCAGCAGGGGCGGCAACAATCTCAAAAGGGATCTCAAGCGCCTTGAGCTTAGCCTCAATCAAACCTCTGACTTTGACCAGACCTTCAAGATCTCTGCTGCCCGACTCGACGGAGACGAGGCTTTGCAAGGTTTCCAGATACTTGGGTACTTGCTGTTTGGCCATCTCAGCGATCGCTTGAGGCGGTGCATCAGCCCAAACTGGCGTCTGAGCCACCGTCAGGCCGGATCCAATTAAAACAGCCAGGATAAATCGGTTCATCATCCAATCCTTCAGTAATTTTTGTTAATTTTTGCTAATCTCTGCTCAACATCATAATGTAGCAATCAGCGGGAGACCAAAAAACAATGGCTGTCATCACCAACATCGAAGACTTGCGGATTCTGGCAAAGAAGCGCGTGCCGCGTATGTTTTATGACTACGCCGATTCTGGCTCATGGACTGAAAGCACCTATCGCGCCAACGAAAGCGATTTTCAAACCATCAAACTACGACAGCGCATCCTGCACAACATGGAGAACCGCAGCACTGCGACCACCATGATCGGGCAACAAACAGCCATGCCCCTGGCGATCGCACCCACGGGCTTGACCGGTATGCAACACGCTGACGGCGAGATTCTTGCTGCTCGGGCTGCGCGTGATTTCGGTATCCCCTTCACGCTTTCGACCATGAGTATCTGCTCAATCGAAGATGTGCAGAAGGGCACCGACGGTCATCCCTTCTGGTTTCAGCTCTACGTCATGAAAGACCGCGATTTCATCGAGCGCCTGATTGACAGGGCAAAAGCCGCAAACTGTTCAGCTCTGGTGCTGACGCTTGATTTACAGATTTTGGGCCAGCGACACAAAGATATTAAAAACGGCTTGAGTGCCCCGCCCAAGCTAACAATTGCAAACATGATTGATATTGCGACCAAACCGCGGTGGGCGTTAGGGATGCTTGGCACCCCCCGTCGTCAGTTCGGCAACATCGTCGGTCACGTCAAAGGCGTAAGCGACATGAGCAAGCTGAGCGAATGGACGGCCTCACAGTTTGATCCAGCATTGGACTGGAGCGATGTCGAGTGGGTCAAAAAACGCTGGGGCGGCAAACTGATTCTCAAAGGTATTCAAGATGTCGAGGACGCCAAGCTAGCCGTTAGCAGCGGTGCTGACGCCATCATCGTCAGCAATCACGGCGGCCGTCAACTGGACGGAGCCGAATCCAGCATTCGAAGCCTGCCAGCGATTGTCGAAGCGGTGGGCAAACAGATTGAAGTCCACATGGACGGTGGCGTACGTAGCGGCCAGGATATTCTCAAAGCTCGCGCGCTGGGCGCTCAAGGCTGCTATATCGGCCGTGCCTTTTTGTATGGCCTGGGTGCCATGGGTGGCGAAGGCGTGAGCAAAGTCCTCGAGATCCTGCACAAAGAACTGGATCTCACCATGGCGTTTTGCGGTCATACGAATATTGAGAATGTTGACCAGAGCATCTTATTACCCGGTACCTATCCAAAGGCGAACTGACTATGTCCGAACACTTAGAGCTCCACCCGGAAAACAAAAGAATCGCGATGCTCATCGCGGTTCTAGCCCTGGTTCTTGCTGTCTGTGAGACCTTATCCAAAGGCTACCAGACAGAAGTTATTTCAAAGCACATTCAATCCTCGGATCTCTGGTCGTTTTACCAGGCAAAAACGATTCGTCAAACCTCCACCCAGTTGACGATTGACACGCTTAAACTCTCCGACAAAAAAGACGATCCGAGCATCGCTGCTGCAATCGAGAAATGGGAGAAAGAAGTCAAACGTTACGCCTCTGAGCCTGATAAAGGCGAAGGCAGAAAAGAGCTTGCCGAGCGAGCCAAAATTGCTGAACACGAGCGCGAAGAGGCCAGCCACCGCTACCACAGCCTTGAAATAGCGGTGGGGATGTTGCAGGTTGCTATCGTGCTTGCATCAGCCAGCGTATTGACCGGGATCATGGCACTGGCCTGGCTGTCTGGTGGCTTGGGCCTGACAGCCGCAGGCATTGCGGGCTATGCCACTGTGATTGGCGGACATCTTTTGTAGTTAATCGATCAGGACCCCATCCATGTGAAACGGATAGGGTCCTTCGAAATCCCCAACACACATGGTGTGAGTCACCAAACGGCTACTTGCATCATCCCAGGCGTGCACACGATAGCCCGGCGGCTCGAGCGACCACGCTGGCTCTGCACTGGCATCAAGATCCAGACAGACTTGGTGGGCGGGCGAGGGCGTCGTGCTAGCAATCGTGCCACCAAAACGAACATCAATGGCGCGATGCAAATGACCACAAATGATCCGCTCAATGTTGCTGTGCCTTCTGACAATAGCCTCAAGTTCGGCACTACCCTCGAGCAGGCCGATCTTATCCATGTGCCCAATCAAAGTCTTAAAAGGCGGATGGTGCATGGCAATCACAACAGGCTCGGCTGAATACTTTTCAAGCGTCTCTGCCAGCCAGTTCAAGCGCTCTGCGCAAAGACCTCCATGACTTTGACCGTGTACGACGGTGTCAAGCGCGATCAAGCGTACCGGACCAATCTTGACTGTGTACTGAATAAAACCCTCGGTACCCAGATAGCTGTGCTCGGGGAAGCTCTTGCGCAACTGAGCCCGGTCGTCATGATTACCTGGCATCAGATATACCTGGCCGCTGAATGGCGCCAACAAGCTTCGCAAGTGCGCATATTCAGCTTCCCGGCCAAAGTCTGTCAGGTCGCCTGTCATGACAACAGCGAGAGCGGGTTGCGGCAAGGTGCCGACTGACTTTACGGCCTGGCTCAGATACGGTGCAGTATCCAGGCGGTTGTAGGCGAGACGCCCTGGCTCACGGATATGAGTATCGGAAATCTGAACGAATAAACTGGTTCTCATCTCTCATCCTTACAAGGCAAAAAGGTTAAAGGGTCGATCAGCAAGCCGACTTGCTCACCTGCGACAGTCTTGCAGTCGCGAGGCGCATCAATCAACAAAGGGGTCTGATTCTCGAGCTGCACCCGCACATGCACCCGATCGCCCAGGAACTGACGCTGCAGTACCACCCCACAGGGTATTGATTGGGCCGCCTGGGTCAGCCTGATATCCTCAGGTCGCAACAATATTTTGGTACCGTAAGCACCCGGGCAGGATAATTGTGCTCCGCCAAGCTGAATCACATGACGCGAGACATCATCAACCGGCCGAGTCAAGGCATTGATACGACCCAGAAACTCCGCAACAAACTTGTGTTCAGGCGCCCGATACAAGTCTTCAGCAGCCCCTACTTGAACAATCTCACCGGCGCGCATGACAGCAAGACGATCTGCAATCGCCATTGCTTCGTGCTGATCATGCGTGACATGAATAGTTGTAATCCGTAGCCTGCGTAGCAACTCAGCGAGCTCATCCCTGACACTTTCTTTTAGTTTGGCATCCAGCGCTGTTAAGGGTTCGTCCAACAACAAGACTCTGGGGCTGACTGCAATCGCGCGGGCCAGTGCGACCCGCTGTCGCTGGCCTCCTGACAGCTCAGCTGGTCGCTTGTTTTCCAGTCCGTTTAGCCTAACCAGATCAATCAGCTCACCCACACGTATCCTTCGCTCCTGCTCAGAACACCGATTGATCTTTAGGCCATAGCCAATGTTCTCAACCACTGTCATTTGAGGAAACAACGCGTAATGCTGGAACACCATGCCGATCTTGCGCGCTTGCACAGATCGTAGCGTGACATCCTGATCGCCAAAGAGAATGCGTCCGCCTTGATCAGGCGTCTCAAGTCCGGCAATGATTCTTAACAAACTCGTTTTGCCACAGCCCGAAGGGCCAAGCAAAGCCATGATTTCGCCAGCCTCAACTCGCAGCGTAGTTGGTAGCAGACCTTTTGTACCGTCAGGGTAGGTCTTGGCACAGGCCTCGACCTGCACCGCAAGGGGATCAATATTCATCACGTTTACTTAACCAGGCGCCGACTGCTTGCAAGGCCCACAACAAGGGCAGGACGAGTATAAAAAATACCAGGGTGTAGGCTGAACCCACTTCAATTCGCATCGACGCGTAGCTATCGGCCAGACCAACCGGGAGGGTTCGGGTCAGTGGCGTGTGAAGCATCCAGGTGAGGTTGAACTCACCAATCGACAAAGTCAGCACCATCAGACTTGCGGCAAAAATAGTGGGCAAGATAGCGGGGAGCAAGATCCCGATAAGTCGCTGCATAAAGTTGGCTCCCAAGGTATTGGCGGCCTCTTCGAGCGCCACAAACTCGCGTCGCTGCAACGCGGCGGATAAGCTTCTCACCATGAAAGGCAAGGTGAAAATCATGTGACCCACCAGAATGAAATAATAGCTTTGCCTGAAGTCCCTGAATTGGCCGTAAGACAAGATCAATGCTAAGCCGGTCGCCAGTCCGGGGATGGCAACCGGCAAAGTCAAGAGGTCTTCAAAAATCCTTGCCCAGCGCGTACGGGCTCTCGCTAGCGCATAGGCACAGGGGATACCCAACAGCAGATTCCCCACGACACAGCCTACTGCGATCGCAAGTGACCAGCCAACCGTTGATCCATAGTTGGCCCATACTTGTTCAAGCCACTTTACCGTCAAGCCGCTTGACACCCCCTGACTGTATTGATTAACCAAGCCTGCCATCACCGAAAGTATCATCGGGACCAACATGAACAAGGTGACGACAATCGTCACGAGCAGTAACACCAAGGACAGTTTCGTATGGCTATGACTTGAGACCATTTAACGACTCGCCGCGGTAAATGCATCCGGCTTTCTGGCCAGAAACAACACAATCCAGGTCACTAGACCCAGACTGATAGACAATGCTGCCGCTGTCGCAAAGTCTGCATAATTGGTAAATGCGTTGTAGATGCTAATTGGTAACACCTCAAACTTGCTTGCAAGCGTAAAGGCGGTACCGAAAGCCCCCATGGCAGTTGCAAAAATGACAGCGGCACAAGCCAGTGTGGTGGGCGCAAGCTCTGGTATCCAGACATCTCTCACGATGTGCCAGCCCCTGGCGCCCAAGCTGGAAGCCGCCTCTTCAAGTGCTGGGTCCATTGCCTGCGCCGCGGCGTAATACGTTGAAATCGCCCGGGGTAGAGAGAAATAAAGATAAGCTAAAAAAAGACCGAGCAACCCATAAGCCAGCGTGACGCGACCAAGTCCCAGGGCATCAGAGATCTGCGCGATCAGACCTTGTCTGCCACCAAGCAGGATCATAAAGAAGCCAATGATCACGCCGGGAAAAGAGAGTGGCAAGGTCAGAATACCCAGCAAAAATCGATTACCGACAAAGGGCGTACGCGCCAGAAAAATTCCCACCGCCGACCCCAGCGCTAAGGTCGCCCCAGTCACGACCACCGAGAGCAACAAAGTATTGACGAGGCTCCACCAGTAATGGCTGTCAGTAAGCACGGCAAAATAAGTCTGCCAGCCTTTCTCGGCTGGCAGGGCGATCAGGCGCGCCACTGGCAGTAGCCAGAAGGCAGCAAAAAATATTGCCGCCGGAGCAAGGCAATAAAAACGCAGTCTTATTGGACTTCCTTCAGGTAGCGATCTGAAAAACCTTTTTGTACTTCGGCCATCTTGCCATAGTCGATTGTCTTGCCGCGTGCGTATTCAGTAGCGGGCAAAAATCGAGCTTCAACTTCTTTTGGCAACGCAATCTGGCGCACTGGACGCAGGTAGGCATTCGCCCAGATCGCCTGACCTTCATCTGACAAGACAAAGTCGAGTACTTTTTTACCATTCCCAGCGTTAGGCCCGTTTTTGACCAAGCTCATGACATAAGGCACAACCAGGGTCCCTTCAGCAGGGATCACAAACTCAACTTTGGCCTGATCTTTATATTTGGCACGATAGGCATTGAAATCGTAATCCAGCAGGATTGCAATCTCGCCGGACAAGACACGAGCATAAGACGTTTGCTTGGGTACGATTGGCTCATTTTTTTGTAAAGCTTTGAAGTACGCGATTGCAGGACCGAAGTTATCCAAAGTCCCACCCTGTGCCTGATTGATGGCGACCGCGCCAACATAACCGACAAACGCTGAGGCGGGATCAAGATAGCCAATCAGCCCTTTGTATTCAGGTTTCAGTAGATCAGCCCATGACTTCGGTATGGGCTTGCCTTTCAGCGCGTCGACGTTAACCATAAAGCCCAGGGTGCCCGAGTGAATCGTGACCCAGTTGCCTTCGGCATCTTTCAAACCTGCTGGGATATCTTTGAAATTCGCTGGCTCATAGGGTGTAACAACCCCATCTTTTTTGGCCTGAATGCCAAAGGTCACGCCCAAATAGGTGACGTCTGCAACCGGACTCGCCTTCTCTGCGATCATCTGCGCCAGCGCTTGCCCTGAGTTCTTGTTATCGGGCGGTACAGTAATGCCAGTCTTGGCTTTTATCGCTGCAATCTCGGTACCCCAGTCAGCCCATTCGACTGGGCAGTTGTAACAAATGGCGGTTTGCGCGTGAGCCAGGCTCAACCCGCTCAGGGCGATGGTTGCAACTGTCAAAGCAATTTTTTTCAACAACTGATTCATTAAATTCTCCCCATGATCCGTCAGGGCCAACAGGACAATTACCCACGTCAGCGTGACTCGAAGTAGGTGTTTAACACGTCAAATATAACGAGTTGATGACATGGGAAACGAATAGAATCAAACCTGTCGTCTCCACACATCACAACCGAGGTTCTTGATGATTACTCGCCGTTCCTTGCTTCAGGGTGCTTTCGCCAGTGTAGCTCTAGTTGGTCTAGCCCGACAAGGCTGGGGCCAGCAAGCGTGGCAATCCAACCCTTTCACGATGGGAATCGCCTCGGGCTCGCCCGATAGCTCATCCGTTGTGCTGTGGACTCGACTTGACCAAAAAGCATTAGAAACTGCAGGCCTCGTGAACAAGGCGATCGATGTCGTCTGGCAAATCGCACATGACGAAAGCTTTACCAAAATTGCTGCCAAAGGCGTGGCCTTAGCTCAACCCGCGCTGGGGCATTCTGTCCACGCCGAAGTGACCGGCCTTGAGTCAGCCAGACAATATTTTTATCGCTTCATGGTCGGCGAGGCTGTCACCGTGGTGGGCAGAACGCGCACGTTTCCCAAACCGGATGCCACGGTTGATCGGTTGAGGCTGTCTTATGCATCCTGCCAGCGCTGGGGCGATGGGTATTACAGTGCCTATAACCATATGTCGAGAGAGGATCTTGATTTTGTATTTTTTCTAGGCGACTACATTTACGAATATCCAGCATCCATCCCGCCGATCAGGGAGACGACTGGCGGCTGGGTGAACAATTTGCAAGACTATCGGGCTCGTTATGCCTTGCATAAATCAGACCTGAACCTGCAAGCGGCGCACGCGGCTTTCCCGTGGCTGATGATCTGGGACGATCACGAAGTCCAAAACGACTATGCAGGTGAAATACAAGGCCACTCAGGTGCGGCCGTCGCAGACTTTCCCGGCCGTCGTCTTGCAGCCTACCAGGCTTATTACGAAAACATGCCAGTGCGTCGGGCGAACTTTGATAAATTGCTAGCAAGCCAAAGCAAACAAGTGCGCATGTTTGATCGTATCGCCTACGGCCGCCTCGCCAACCTGTTTACGCTGGACGACCGGCAATATCGGGATCGCCAGGTATGCAATGCTGACAATGCCTTTGGGTCTGGCATGGTTGATCCTGCTAAATGCGAAGTCTGGGCAGACCCTAAACGAACATTGCTGGGCTTTGAGCAAGAAGCTTGGCTCAAAAAAGAGTTTGCTGGCAGCAAAGCGCAATGGAACATCATTGCGCAGCAGACGCTCTTTGGTGAACGCGCAAGCGATGTCAGGGGAACTGAGAAATTCTGGAATGACGGATGGGACGGTTACACGGCAGCCCGTCAACGCATGATTGGATCGATTGTTGATACCAAACTGGCCAACCCCATCATGCTCGGTGGCGACGTGCACAACAACTGGGTTGGTCACATCAAGGCTGACTATAACGACCCCAAGAGTGCCAGAATCGGGGCTGAGTTCTGCGGCACGAGCATCACGACTAAATCAGGCGCTAAACAACAGCAACTTGATCAGGCGCTCGTGCGCAACCCACACTTTATCTACGCCAATACTGAATACCGAGGCTACGGCACAGTGGACTTCACACAAAAAGGGATAACCACCACCCTTAAAGGTATGAAAGACATCAGTGATCCGAAGTCTGATAGCTTGACGTTAGCGAAGTTTTTTGTAGCAAGCGGCAAATCAGATATACAAAAAATCTAACTACTCTGGCGCGCTAACGGGTGTTTGCTCTTTAATCTCAAGCACCCATTCGCGCCAGATTGCAACAAGAAGCGCCATCAGGACCGGGCCAATGAACAAGCCCACGACGCCTAGGGTTTTCAGGCCTCCAATCAAGCCAAAAAAGGTAGGTAAAAAGGGCAACTTGACAGGCCCGCCAACCAGCTTGGGCCGAATCGTTTTATCAACAATAAACAATTCGATCGTGCCCCAGGCCAGCAGACTGAAACCTGCGACAACATGCCCTGATCCAGCGAGATAAATTGATATCAAGGTAAAACAAAGTGGCGCGCCACCGGGCACCATTGCCATAAAGCCGGTGACGACCCCAAGCAACACGTGGGACGGCACCCCAGCTACCCAATAGGCGACACCAAGCACCACGCCCTCGCCAATGGCGATCAAACCCATGCCCGTTACCGTTGAGCTGATCGTGTTGGGCACGACTCTCGAAAAACGATGCCAGCGATCCGGCAATATCCGATCGCCAATCAGGTCGAGCTGGCCTACAATTTTTGCGCCATCGCGATAGACAAACAACAAGGTGATCAGTAAAAAAAGCAAGGCGAGACTACTTTGAAACAAATCGCCTGAGGCGGCCAATATCAGTCTGTAAATATTGCCCAGATGCTCGCCACTGAAAGTTTCGATCAGTCCGCTTAAGGCGCGAGGTTCAGCCAGATACTCGTTCCAGTAGGCCGTTAACTTGTCTCCAATAAAAGGCAAATCCGCAATCCAGACTGGTACGCTCATCCCGCCCTTGTTAGCCGCCATTAGCCAGACAAACATGTTACGAGCTTCCTTGATCGAGTAAGACAAGGCAAAGCCAATTGGTACGATCAGCACCACAACAATAATTGCCAGCGCCGTGCTTGCAGCCAACGTGTTTCTATTAGCGCAGATTTTTAACCAGCGCTGATAGATAGGCCAGCTTGCAAAACCGATGATCAGTGCAGCCAGCACCGGCACAAGAAAGCCCCTGAAGAAGTATGCTGCCAGCGCCAGCAACAGGATTAATAAAACCCTCGCGGCGAGGTGAACGGGCAAGATGGGTTGCATCAGGTCAAGACTCGAATAGGATTACCGGCTACCCATGCTTTAATGGCCGCAATCACATTCGGGTAGTAGTTTGCGAAGTTCTCGGGTGTTGCGTAGCCGAGATGAGGGGTCAATAAAGTACGGGGTACGCGGCGCCACGGGTCGTCCGCAGGCAAAGGCTCAGTCTCAAACACATCTAACCCTGCCCCACCGATCTTGCCCTGCTCAAGCGCTTGCTTCAACGCTGCGAGATCGACCAAACCAGCCCGAGACGTATTGATTAGAAATGCGCTGGATTTCATGGCTGCGATCGAAGCAGCGTCAACAATCCCTTTGGTCCTTGCGCTGAGCACGATATGGATGCTGACAGCATCAGCGGTACTGAAGAGCTCTTCTTTTGTGACCAGCTTCACACCTGCCTCATTAGCACGCTCCTGGGTGAGATTGGGGCTCCAGGCAATAACATCCATACCAAACGCCAGGCCAACTTTACCCATGCGCTGACCGAGATTACCGACGCCAAGTAACCCAAGACGCTTGCCGCAGAGCGTTGGCGGCATCTGCGTTTGCCAAAGACCTTTCTGCATATTGACTTGCTCTTGTGGCACGCCTTTGAATAGGCCAAGCAGCAGCGCCCAGGCCAGTTCGGTTGTCGCGCCACTACTTTGCGGATCACCTGGGGCGCCCGCCACCACGATACCTCTCTGACGACAGGCATCAAGATCAATCGAGTTATTGCGCGCACCGGTCGTAATCAGTAATTTCAACTGAGGTAAGGCCTGAATGACCGCAGCCGGGAAAGCAGAGCGCTCGCGCATCGCCACGATGACATCAAACCCTTGCAAAGTATCAACCAGAGCGGACGGCTGAAGGTACTGATCGAAAAACTGAAGCTCAGCTCCCAGCGACTGCCAATCTGCAAGGCCTTCGGCCACTTTCAAATAGTCATCCAATACAGCGATCCGCATGCTTATCCCCTTTGAGCAAGTCTTACTTCAAGCGATTTTCAAATTCAGCCAGCGGGATTGCACCCCCGACACGACCTCCATCAGCAAAAATAATCCCTGGCGTGCCCCGGATCATCAATTTTTGTCCCAGTGCGAGCATTTTGTCGACGGGTACGTCGCATTTGCCTGCCGAGGGCTTAGTGCCTTTGAGCATCCAGTCTTCCCAGGCAGCCGCCGGATCAGCACTACACCAGATATCCTTGACCTTCTGCGTGGAGTCAGGCGAAAGGATGGGATAAGGGAAGGTATACACCGTCACATTGTCGATGCTTTTGATTGCTTGACGTAACTGCTTGCAATAGCCGCAATTCGGGTCTTCAAAAATAGCTACCTTGCGTGCACCCTGACCGTGCACTTGCTTGATCGCCAACTCGAGAGGCAACTGGTCAAATGGGATTTGCGACAGCACCTCCAGACGCTCTTTGGTCACGTCACGACGAGTCCTCGCGTCAATCAAACTGCCGTCCAGCACAAAATTAACTTGCTCATCGGTATAAACAATGTCCATACCGAGCTGCACTTCAAACAGGCCATACGCGGTTGGTCTGACAGCCGTTACCGGTGTTTTGTCGAAGCGTTCAAGAAACAGCTTTTGCACCGCCTGAGCTTTCTCTTCCAGTTTGTTGTCTGCCGCTTGAGCGACTACCGGGCTGAAACTCGCTAGCGTCAATACCGCCATCAGGAAATTTGCAAGGCTCATCAGCCATTTCTTGGTCATACCCGAATCCTTTTAGACATCACAAACTCAGCCCGAAGCACCTGACACAATCCGCCGTTTGATCAATGGCAACTTGTTCACTATATCCATACCCAGGTTGCGCAACCAGGACGCTGGTTGAGAACGATCGTCAAACAAACGATGCAAGCCATCGGTTGCCCAGCGCATGGCCATCAAATGCTCAGCCCGGGCACGTCGATACCGTCGCAAAACCATAGGATCCCCAGCAGACCGGAAACCCTCACGCTCGCTAATCACAGCAGCCAGCGCTTGTGCATCGCCCAAACCCAGGTTCAAGCCCTGACCCGCAAGCGGATGGATTCGATGCGCCGCATCACCTACCAAGGCCACACCGTTCCCGATCATAGGCGATTTGCTCATGACAAGCGGAAATCCGCGCACTTCAGTTATCAGGCTCAGCCTGCCCAAGCGCCCTTGTGTAGCAAGCGCCAGATGGTGACTGAGATAATTTCCTTGATCAGAAAGCGACATGGCTAACAGCTCATTAGCCAAATCATCCCGCAGAGACCAGACCATTGACACTTGATGACCCGCGCTCGTATCGGGCAAAGGCAATAGTGCCAACACTCCCTCTGGACGAAACCATTGAAGTGCCACATCCAGATGAGGTAATTCGCTGGTGAAGTGCGCAACAACCCCTGTGTGACCATACGGATGCTCATCGGTAGGGATATGCAAAGCTTGTCTGACAGGTGACTGGGCTCCATCCGCCCCCACCAGTAACTCGGCCTCAAGCGTCGCGCCAGACACTGTTGTCACCGTCAACTGATCGACCGACGCGAACTTATCCGTCAGCCAAGGCACACCAACGATCTGTGCCGCCTGAATCAATGCGCGCTCAAGCTCACTCGCCTCAACAATCCAGGCCATTTCACTGCGCGCATCCTGCCACGCACTCAAATCAACTCTTCCCCCTGCATCGCCATAAATCTCCATGGCCTGAACACGGGTCAAGCGCGCTTGAGGCAACAAGGGCCAAATCCCAATTTCTGCCAGAAATAACTGACTAGCGGGGGATATTGCATACACGCGTGGATGAAAATGGTCTGCGTCAGCGACGGGTGTTTCAAGCCTGGGGCCAAGCAATGTGACAGACTGACCTCGCCTGACCAGCGTCAATGCGAGCGCCATGCCGACTATGCCAGTACCGCAGACCACAATCGGTGATTTCATCTTGCGCTTGGCGCCCCCGCTGCTTTAGGCCACAACAACCACATCTGACCCGATTGCTTCATTTTGCCTGCCATCGCACCGGCTTCGTCACCCGAGCCCCAATAGAAATCAGCTCGCGCAGCACCTTTAATTGCCGTGCCCGTGTCCTGGGCAAACACCAGCCGATTCAGCGGCTGAGCGGAAGCGGGTTGCGTAGTTGCAAGATAGGCAACTGAACCAAGTGGTGCGTAAGTCGTATCAACTGCAATCGAGCGCTGCGCGGTGAGCGCAATCCCTTCGGCGCCCTTGGGTCCTTTTTCAGGATCGGTAATGATCTCTTCCTTGAAAAAAACCAGCGCAGGGTTGGCGCTCAGCATCTCGTTGACCCGGTTGGGATGCCGTTTGGCCCACTCCCGGATCCCTTGCATGGATGTTTGTGCAAGCGGCAACTCACCTTGATCGGCCAGCCACTTACCAATCGATACATACGGGTGGCCATTGTGATCAGCGTATGCCACTCTCAGCGTTTGCCCTGCGTCAGGACCCTCTGTCAGTTGCACCCGACCTGATCCCTGTACTTGCAAGAAGAAATTATCCACAGGGTCGTTGACCCAGACAATCGCGGGTGGCTTGTTTACTCTCGCGTCAAATACAGCCCGGGAGTCGAAGGGTACGACCTTGTTACCTTCTAGCTTGCCACGCACCCGTTTACCAGCAAGTTCAGGGTATACCTTGCCGAGATCGATCGTCAGCAAATCGGCTGGGACAGTGTAGAGAGGCCACTGATAAACACCTCCCCTCGTGCGGGACCCTTTAACGGTGGGTTCGTAGTAACCGGTAACAGTATTGGCCGCAGGCTTGCCGTCTGCACCCTGAATGCGCCAGGGCTGAAGCCAGGTCTGTAAAAACGCCCTGACCGTCGCTGGGTTCTCAGCTTGAGAAGCCTTGCCAAGGTCGGCCGCGGCGGCACAGACAGGTTGCCAGGCGCGCGGTGCGGCGCGTGCTGGCCCAGCTAAATTGCCACTAGCTGGTCGAACCAGACCACGGCAATTACGCAAAAATATCGACCACACGTTCTTTAAATCATCCGAGGCCCAGCCGGGCAGCTCAGCCCAAGCTACCGAGACGTACTTGCCCGCCAGCGCTCTTACAGGGGTCTCCGGCAGCGCGGACAGGGGCAATACAACCAGTGGCCCTTCTTCGACCGGTGCTGCTACTTCTGGCAAGGTCGGACTAACCGGCACTTGATTCGTCGTCGTAGAGCAAGCCGCCAGCAAAGCGATGAATGCCGCTGAAATCGCCAAACGGCTGCATCGGATGCGCATCAACATATGTTTTGTCGTCTTCAATGGAGCGTGCGCGGCATAGCCAAGACGAACTCCGGGATGGTGACCTCGAAAGGAATACCATTCTCACCAACGCAATGATAGGTACCGCGCATCGTTCCCACGGGTGTCGCAAGCGGACAGCCGCTGGTGTATTCGAAGGTTTCACCAGCGGGGATCAGCGGTTGCTGCCCCACCACACCCAGGCCACGAACCTCTTGTTCTTTCTCGTCGCCATCAGTGATGACCCAATGCCGGCTAATCACCTGTGCCGGGCGTTCGCCTACGTTGGTGATGCGAACGGTATAAGCAAAAACAAACTGCTGTTTCGCCGGATCAGACTGCTCTGGCAAGAAGCGTGGTTCAACAACAACGGAGAGTTCGTAAGGTTTCACACTAAGCCCAAAATTAAAAACAAAATCACTGCAATAATAGAGCCATCCCATCGTGGCCTGCTCTTAAAATGCTACACACCATGCCTAAAACTAAAACATTGCCTGCAGCACGTATTGCACCTAGCATTTTATCTGCCGACTTCGCCCGCTTGGGTGAAGAAGTCAAAAATGTGCTGGCAGCTGGTGCAGACTGGATCCACTTTGACGTGATGGACAACCATTATGTTCCCAATTTGACCATAGGCCCCATGGTTTGTGAGGCCATTCGGCCGCTCACCCAGGCAACGATCGACGTGCATTTGATGGTCGAACCGGTTGACGCCATCGTTCCCATGTTTGCCAAGGCGGGCGCCAATATCATCACCTTTCATCCCGAAGCATCCAGGCATGTTGACAGAACGCTAGGGCTAATTCGCGAGCATGGTTGTAAAGCCGGGCTCGTACTCAATCCTGCCACGTCGTTAAGCTATCTGGATCACGTCATGGACAAGATCGATATTGTTTTATTGATGTCGGTCAACCCGGGATTCGGCGGCCAAAGCTTTATTCCCGGCACCTTGGCTAAGCTGCGGGCGGTTCGAGCCAGAATCGATCAACACGTCGAAAATGGCGGCCAAGCAATAGACCTCGAAGTGGACGGCGGGGTCAAAGTCGATAATATCCGCGAGATCCGCGCAGCCGGTGCGGATGCTTTCGTTGCCGGCTCTGCCATTTTTGGTAAACCAGATTACGCATCTGTCATTAAACAGATGCGAGAGCAGATTGCGCTGGCGCAGGGGTAGCAGAACGTGCCAACGTGCAAGACCTCCATGTCGATGCTATAGTAGATTCCACAAGATGTGCTGGCGAATTTATCGCCGCACATCCATAAAGAGATTTTGAGATGAAGACAACCCTGCATGCGATTTCAATTGGCGCCTATTGGCGCTGGTGGCGTTCGTATCACGGGTAATGGTTCATTGACGTTTAGCTTGCAGATGGTCAACCACTCAAGCACCAAGTAGCAAAACCAAGCCCGCCTCAATATGGTCGGGCTTTTTTTTTAGGTTTTTGACATGAAAGAAATTGAATTTAATGCGCTTGCCGCACAGGGTTATAACCGTATCCCACTGATTACCGAGACCTACGCTGATCTGGATACGCCCCTGGCGCTTTATCTCAAATTGGCACAGAACGGTAAAACTGGCCGCAAAAATACCTGCTTGCTCGAATCGGTCGTTGGTGGCGAGCGTTTTGGCCGCTATTCTTTTATCGGTTTGCCTGCGCGCAACCTGATTAGATCGCGCGGCAACAAGATTGAAGTGGTCAGTGACGAACGAGTCGTTGAAACCCATGAGGGTGACCCGTTAGCCTTCATCGAACAATACCAGGCCCGTTTCAAAGTCTCCTTACGTCCCGGCATACAGCGGTTTGCAGGTGGCTTAGCCGGATACTTTGGTTACGATGCAGTTCGTCACATGGAGCCCAAACTTGGGCCGGCCAAGAAACCTTATCCCAAAGGCATGGGCGAAGGCCCGCCTGATATTTTGCTATTGCAGATCGACGAACTGGTTATCGTTGACAACCTGAGCGGCAAAATTTATTTCCTGGTCTATGTCGATCCTGCAACGCCTGAAGCCTACTCCAAAGGCGAGCAACGCCTGAAAGATCTGCGCACGAGACTGCGCAAACCCGCCGACATTCCCTACAGCTACGCGAGCGTGCCGACCGACGAGCACCGCAGTTTTGCCAAGCAAGATTATCTGACTGCGGTACTGAAGGCCAAAGAGTACATTGCAGCAGGTGACTTGATGCAAGTGCAAGTCGGTCAGGTCATCGCCAAACCCTTCAGCGACTCAGCACTGTCTTTATACCGCGCCTTGAGGTCGTTGAATCCCTCGCCCTATATGTACTACTGGAACTTCGGTGACTTTGAAGTCGTGGGCGCCTCACCAGAAATATTGGTCAGACAAGAAAAGCTGCCCGCGCCAGAGGGTGAAACACCTGAAACGCGCGTCACGATTCGCCCCCTGGCTGGCACCCGTAAACGCGGCGCAACACCAGAAGAGGATGCCGCGATGGCAGCCGAGCTGCTCGCCGACCCGAAAGAAAGAGCGGAGCACGTCATGCTGATCGACCTGGCCCGCAACGACGTGGGTCGTGTCGCCAAAATCGGCTCAGTCGAAGTCACCGATACGATGGTGATCGAGCGCTATTCACACGTCATGCACCTGGTGTCGAACGTCACGGGCACACTCAAAGCAGGGACGACCAACATGGATGTGTTGCGCGCGACCTTTCCGGCCGGCACCTTAACGGGTGCACCCAAAGTACGAGCTATGGAGCTCATTGACGAGCTTGAGCCGGTTCGCCGAGGCATCTATGGCGGTGCTGCCGGCTACTTGAGCTACAGCGGCGAGATGGATGTTGCCATTGCCATCCGGACCGGAATCGTGCAAAACAATATGCTTTATGTCCAGGCCGCAGCAGGCATTGTCGCCGACTCGGATCCCGAAAAAGAATGGCTCGAAACCGAAGCAAAAGCCCGTGCGGTGCTAAGGGCCGCCGAGCAAGTGCAAAACGGTCTCGACGATCCAATCTGATAGAGGTATTGACATGCTGCTGATGATAGACAACTACGATTCGTTCACCTACAACCTGGTTCAATACTTTGGCGAACTTGGTGAAGATGTTCGCGTATACAGAAACGATCAAATCACCCTTGATGAGATCGACAAATTGAATCCTGACCGTATCTGCATTTCACCAGGCCCTTGCTCTCCGGCAGAGGCTGGGATCTCGATTGCAGTGATCGAACGCTTTGCCGGTAAAAAGCCGATTCTTGGCGTCTGCCTGGGCCATCAAGCGATCGGTGCTGCCTTTGGTGGCAAAATCGTTCGGGCCAAAGAAATCATGCATGGCAAAACCTCGGCGATCACGCACCAGCAGTCAGACGTGTTTAAAGACTTACCGTCACCCTTTACTGTTATTCGCTATCACTCATTGGCGATTGAGCGATCATCCATCCCCGACTGTTTGCAAATCACCGCCGAAACCGCAGACGGTGAGATCATGGGTGTCAGACATAAAACATTGCCGATTTATGGCGTCCAGTTTCATCCAGAATCAATTTTGTCCGAGCATGGTCATGCGATGCTCAAGAACTTTCTGCAGCTAAATCCATCGACTGAACAAAAGGCCGCTGTATGAGCATCACTCCGACCGAGGCACTAAGCCGTTGCATTGAGCATCGTGAAATTTTTCACGACGAAATGTTGCACTTGATGCGCCTGATCATGAAGGGCGAAATGGCCCCGACCATGGCGGCAGCACTTTTAATTGGCTTACGAGTCAAAAAAGAAACCGTAGGCGAAATCAGTGCCGCAGCGCAGGTCATGCGCGAGTTCGCAACACCTGTCGCCGTGCCGAATACAGACGCGCTGGTGGATATGTGCGGCACCGGCGGTGACGGTAGCAACACATTCAATATTTCAACTGCCGCCATGTTTGTCGCAGCTGCTGCTGGGGTGCCCATCGCCAAACATGGTGGTCGAAGTGCCTCGTCATCGTCAGGTAGTGCGGATGTGCTGGAAGCACTGGGGGCGAACATCACCTTGACACCCACGCAAGTCGCAGATTGCATCAGTGAGCTCAATATCGGCTTCATGTTTGCGCAAGCTCACCATAGTGCCATGAAGCACATTGCGCCTGTGCGTAAAGAGCTTGGTGTCAGAACCATGTTCAACCTGCTTGGACCGCTCACCAATCCCGCACGTGCTGCTAATCAGTTGATGGGTGTGTTTCATCCGGATCTCGTTGGCATACAAGTGCGAGTGTTACAAAGTCTGGGGTCACGTCACGTGCTCATCGTCCATGGCAAAGACGGGATGGATGAAGCATCTCTTGGCGCCGCAACAATGGTCGGCGAACTCAAGGACGGTGTGATCAGCGAATATGAAATTCATCCTGAAGATTTCGGCTTGACCATGACATCGAACCGCTCATTAAGAGTGACAAGCAAAGAGGAGTCAAGCGTCATGGTCCGTCAAGCCTTGTCGAATACGCCAGGTGCCGCCCGTGACATCGTGGCACTCAACGCAGGCTTAGCCATATACGTTGGGGATAAAGCGCCGACCATGAAAGCGGGTGTTGAGCTGGCGTTCACCACCATTGCCAGCGGCGCAGCGCTCGCAAAACTAGACTCATTTTGCGCAAAAACCAGGACTTTTCAAGCATGAGCGACATTCTTAAAAAAATCCTAGCCGTTAAAGCTGAAGAGGTGGCGTCCGCGCGCCATATGCGCAGTGAGGCAGAAATGCTGCGCGAAGCAAAAGCCCGTCAGGACGTAAGAGACTTCGCGAACGCAATTGAAGTAAAAATACAAGCAGGTGGCGCAGGGGTAATCGCAGAAATTAAAAAGGCGTCCCCGTCAAAAGGCGTTTTACGTGACGATTTCAAGCCGGCCGAGATTGCTGCTTCCTACGAAAAGCATGGCGCTGCCTGCCTGTCAGTCTTGACTGATGTGCAGTTTTTTCATGGTTCACACGATCACTTGCGTCAAGCTCGAGCAGCCTGCAATCTGCCCGTATTACGCAAAGACTTCATTATCGATCCCTATCAAATCATTGCCGCTCGGGCCATGGGTGCAGACTGTATTTTGTTAATCGTCTCCGCTTTAAAGCTACCCCAACTGCTCGAATTCGAGGCTTGTGCCTACGATCTGGGGATGGACGTACTGGTTGAAGTTCACGATAGCGAAGAACTGGATGTTGCGTTGCGTATGCAAACCTCACTGCTTGGGATTAACAATCGCAACCTGAGAACGTTCGAGACCTCTCTGCAAAACACCCTGGACTTACTACCGCGCATACCTATGGATAGACGGGTTGTGACAGAAAGCGGTATCCTCAAGCCAGAGGATGTTCAATTAATGCGACAACATGACGTCGACGCGTTCCTGGTGGGTGAAGCCTTCATGCGCGCAAAGGATCCGGGAGCAGAACTCGCCCGACTCATTGCTTAACGACCACAGGGGGTGACGTCAATGATGTTTGAAGAGTCTGAATCCGATCCGTGCCTGTCGGACATTGACAGAAAAAAGCTCGAAGCGACCCTGCGGGTGCAATTACTGCTCGAGCAGTACCGTCACCTGAGCGCCAAAGATGAATCTCTGGTGATTTTCGTGAGCGGGATTGACGGCGCTGGCAAAACTGAGACTATCAATTTGCTCACCGAATGGATGGATCCCAGACATATTCACACGGTGGCGTTTCCCGACCCGAGTCCGGATGAGTTGTTGTTCCCGCGGGAACGTCGTTTATGGATGAGCTTGCCCCCAAAGGGGTCGATCGGCATCATTTACGGCGCTGGTTATGTGCAATTAATCGAACAGGCTCTGAAAAAAAAACCCAATCATGACAAGCTCGCCAGCGATATTCTCTACCTGAAGCGTCTCGAAGCCAATCTCGCCGCTAACGGCGTGCGCATCCTTAAACTCTGGTTCCACTTATCGCAAAACGCACAGCGAGCAAGAACAAAGGCACTGCTGGCAAACCCATCGACCGCCTGGCAAGTCGCCAAAGCAGACAAAAAAGTCTTTAAGAACTTCGAAAAACTGCGAGAAGCAGGCGCGCGAATCATTGAAGCAACCGACACACCTTACGCGCCATGGATCGTGATCCCCAGTGCAGACGCTAATCTGAGAGCGGTGCGGACAGCCCAGGCTGTTTTACAAGCACTGAAACGACCTTCCGCAAAGGTTCCCCCGCTGCACGATCCCGGTGCGCCGATCTTAGCTAAAACACATAAAACGGCGCTCGATCGGATCGACTACAACTTAACGCTTGAAAAAGATGTTTACGAGGTCGAATTACTGAGTTTACAAAATCAACTCGCCCAGTTAGTCCGCAGCGAAAAGTTCAAAAATCGATCGCTCGCGCTTGTGTTCGAGGGCAACGACGCCGCCGGCAAAGGCGGGACAATTCGCCGGATTACCCGCGCTATTGATGCTCGCCAATATAGCGTCATGGCCGTGATTGCGCCCACCAGAGAAGAGCAACAGAGGCCGTATCTTTGGCGCTTCTGGCAGAATATTCCCAGACACGGCCGGATCGCCATTTTTGATCGCTCTTGGTATGGGCGCGTGCTAGTCGAGCGCGTTGAAAAGCTGATCAAGAAAATCGAGTGGACCCGGGCTTACGGCGAAATTAATGACTTCGAGCAACATCTGGTCAATCATGGAACGATTGTGCTGAAGTTCTGGCTTGCGGTCAGCTCCGATGAACAGCTCAGACGTTTTCGTGAGCGTGAGCAATCCCCTTTCAAGCAATTCAAATTGACCGATGAGGATTGGCGCAATCGAAGCAAATCAAAGGCCTACGCGCTCGCCGCAAGAGACATGTTTGACCATACCGATACAGTGCTTTGTCCGTGGCATGTCTTGTCGGCCAACGACAAAAAGTATGCTCGAATCGAAGTACTGAAAATTATTGTTCACGCGCTCGAAAGCGCTCTTAACCCAAGTAACGACTCATGAAAAACTTACAACAAGCCAATTCCTTCAGCTGGCGTTCAATGCTTTTTGTGCCAGCTAGTAGCGACCGTTTTCTAGAGAGCGCGCTGCGCCGCCCGACTGACTGTATCCAGCTTGATCTCGAGGATAGCGTCGGGCCAGACTTGAAAGATAGTGCGCGCAGCCGGATTGGTGAATTGGCCGACAAGGCCGATGCAGCAGGCTACGACGTGATCGTCCGTATCAATCGGCCCATTCGCATGATGGTCAAAGATATCGAGGCTTGTGTTCGCCAGTCAGTCAAGGCGCTCACCTTACCCAAAGTGCCTGACGGTTCATTTATTCGGTCGGTTGCTGAAATCCTGGACGAATGCGAGGTCGAAGCTGGCCTGCCGATCGGTCACACTAAATTAATTGCGATGGTCGAAGACGCTAATGGTCTGCATCATATTGATGACATCGCACAGTCTCATCCCAGACTTTGCGCCATGATTATCGGGGCAGAGGATTTGGCGGTATCGATGCGGATGGCCGTTGACCCAGATAGTCTTTACATCCCCAATGTCATGGCGGTTGCGGCCTGCCGACGCGCAGGGATTGCGCCGATTGGCTTTGTGGGTTCAGTCGCAGACTTCGCAGACAAAGAGAAGTTTCGTGAAACGGTACAACGGGCAGCACGACTTGGATTTGAGGGTGCCTTCTGCATTCACCCATCTCAAGTCGAGGCCGCTAACGAAGCTTTTAGTCCGCCGCAAGCAAGCGTCGATCGAGCACGGG